>SAMEA104404106__coassemble_438_pt1 | contig 43817 bp, 43 predicted proteins | sample SAMEA104404106__metabat2_high_PE_081 | metagenome-assembled genome bin SAMEA104404106 (sample SAMEA104404106) | Balaenoptera acutorostrata | reverse complement strand
TCGCTCCGCCTGCGGCGAACCGCTCGACATGGACTAGAACGGTTTCGATTACCTTGCGTTTTAAAGTTCACTTACTTGCGTGCGTTATACTTTCTGCTTCAATATCTATGTACCCAAATTACATCCAAGTGTTGCTTGGTGGTGGAGATGGCGGTAACCGAAGCTCCGCTTCGTTCAACGCTTCGCGTTCTTCGCATTGTATGTCCGTCTCGCTCCGCCTGCGGCGAACCGCTCGACATGGACTAGAACGGTTTCGATTACCTTTTTCAATAGAAAATGGGGTAACAGGTTAAAACCTGTTACCCCATTTTTTGGTGGAGATGGCGGTAATCGAAACCGCGTCCGAAAAGCAATTCCTAAGGCTTTCTACGAGCGTATCCTATCTTTTGACATTCCCTCCGCACAGCGCCGACAGTCAGGCTATATGCTTTAGTAGCTTCGTGATGCGTGACAGGCTACGAAGCTATCCCCTGTTCACGTTCACCGCTAATCGATGCCCTTAACCGAGCCGCGGTACTCTCAGTCAGGACAGCCGCCTTAATTAGGCAGCGAGTAAAACTTTATTGTTGTCGTTTATTATTTAAACGTACGGATTTTATAGCGGTTCCGCACCGCTGCTCGCTTACCGAAGTTCAAACTCCCCGTCGAAATCCTTTCATCCCCATGAAAAGCTGATTAGTAGTTTTTGATGCTTCGCTCTATCTTTCTTTGTGCTTCCTTCTTAGCTGCTGTTTCTCTCTTATCATAGAGCTTTTTGCCCTTGCACAAGCCAATTTCAAGCTTTGCTCTGCCCTTAAAGAAGTAAACGCTCAAGGGTATAAGAGTTAATCCCTGCTGCTTAGTTGTACCCAAAAGACGCATAATCTCCTTTTTGTGCATGAGGAGCTTTCTCGGTCTAATAGGATCACGATTAAAGATATTGCCCTGCTCATACGGGCTTATGTGCATACCCTTTACGAAAATTTCTCCGTTTTCTATTGAACACCAAGCATCCTTTAAATTAAGCTTGCCTTGACGGATTGACTTAACCTCTGTACCGAAAAGCTCGATACCCGCTTCGTACTTCTCTAAAACAAAGTAGTCGTGATATGCTTTTTTATTCTGTGCTACCGGCTTTCTGCTTTCCTGTGTACCCAAGCTTATCACTCCTTCTTTCGTTCGGTATGGAATACAATTATATAATTTTTTCAGAATTTGTCAAGTATATTAAAGTCGATTATCACTTAAACAAAAACATTATATGCTAAAATATAAATTTATATTCGATAATCTAAAATTAAATGTAGCCAAACTATTTTATATCGCATAGTATGGCATAGGGCTTTGCCCTAAAATCAAGCATCCGTGCAAAGGGTGACAGAAATGTCCTCAGGGGAGCCTCTAGCATTGCGGGTGCATAAGAGCCGACAGTTTTCTGTCGGCTCACGATATTACATTCTATCTGTATAGCTGCACGCTGCGAGAGCTGCTACTGCCCCGTCCGCTGCTGCTGTAGTCAACTGACGGATTTTCTTCGTACGGCAGTCCCCTGCTGCAAAAATACCCGCTGTTCTTGTTTCGCAGGATTCGTCAGCGATTACATAGCCCTTTGAATCTATATCAACGAGATTCTCGAATGCCTTGTTGTCGGGAGCCTGTCCTACTGCAACAAAAAGTCCGTCTATCAAAAGCTCTGATTTAATACCTTCGTTTGAAATAAGCTTTAATCCTGTAAGCTCGTTTTCACCCTCAAGCTCCTTAATCTGAGAATTAAGAATTGTAACAATATTATCTGTCTTATTTGCCTTATCGATAAGAGCTTTTTCCGCTCTGAACTCATCTCTTCTATGGATAAGCGTTACGTTTTTACAGTAAGCTGAAAGGAAAATCGCACTTTGAAGTGCGCTGTCGCCGCCGCCTACGACTGCAACATTCTGATTCTTATAGAAAGCACCGTCACATACAGCGCAGTATGAAATACCGCTGCCCTCTAATTCCTCCTCTCGCTCTATGCCCAAATGTCTGTGCTTAGCTCCTGTTGCAATAATAACAGCCTTGCACTCGTATTCGTTATCCTCTGTTACAACCTTTTTATTATTTCCGTCCTCTACAGAAATTACTTTTTCAAGCTCAACATCAGCGCCTAAATCCAAGACCTGAGTTACAAGTGCATCTGCAAATTCATTTCCGCTGATTCTTTTAATTGCAGGATAATTTTCGACTCTCGGTGATGATGTAATCTGTCCGCCGAAGGATTCACCCTCTGTGACTAAAACTGTTTTGCCTGCTCTTAAAGCATATATCGCCGCTGTTAAGCCTGCTGTGCCTGCACCGACTACAACTATATCGTAATAATTCATATTAACCCTCTTTTAAAAAAATCGTGCAGCTTTTTAAGGCCGCACGATTTTAAGAATTTAAGTTCTCGCTTACTGCTGTGCAATAAACTTCTTGATATTTGAAACGTTTGTAATTGTTTCAAACTCGTCACCGTGCTTTACAACAAGTGTTGGAGCCTGTCTAATGCCAAGCTTTCTTGAAAGCTCTGCATTTTCTTCCGCATCAATCTTATTAAAAGCGATATTTGCCTTATTTAAGAGTGAATCTGCAATCTTGCAGTTGGGGCAGGTCTTTGTTGTAAAGAGCATAATCTCTGCATCGCCCATATCAGCTGTCTGAGCTTTATCTGCACTGTGGTCTGCTATGCTGCAGCCGTTTTCATTACATTTTGCACCGTAGTGAGGAGCCTTGGAATTAGCAATATTATAAACTGTTCTGTCCTTAAACTCCTGTGTTTTACCATCATTCCAGTTCTGAACCGGACGATAGTAGCCTGTGATACGGCTGTAAACCTCTGCAGGGCCGCCGCACTTGGGGCAAGTAAAATGCTCACCTGTGATATAACCGTGGTCCTTACATACTGAGTATGTGGGAGAAATTGTGTAATAGGGAAGCTTATAGTTTTCAGCAATCTTCTTAACAAGAGCTGCTGTTGACTGCCATGTGGGGAGCTTCTCACCTAAGAATGCATGGAAAACTGTACCTGAGGTATATCTTGTCTGAAGCTCATCCTGAATGTCGAGAGCCTCAAAAATATCCTCTGAGAAGTCAACGGGAAGATGTGAAGAGTTTGTATAATATGGGGTGCCGCAATTCTTTGATGCTGCTGTGATAATATCGGGATACTTTTCAATATCATGCTTTGCAAAGCGGTATGTTGTTGATTCTGCAGGAGTTGCTTCAAGATTATAAAGCTCGCCTGAGTACATCTCCTGATAATCTGAAAGACGATTTCTCATGTGGTCAAGAACCTCGATTGAGAATGCCTGTGTCTTAGGATCTGTCATATCGCCGCCGAGCCAAGGAGCATTAAGACCTACCTCGTTCATACCGATAAGACCTATTGTTGAGAAGTGATTTGCAAATGTGCCAAGATAACGCTTTGTGTAGGGATAAAGTCCCTCTTCAAGAAGCTGTGTAATAACCTTACGCTTAACGTGAAGTGAGCGAGCAGCAATATCCATAAGCTTATCAAGACGCTCATAGAACTCCTCAGCTGTCTTTGAAAGATAAGCGATTCTGGGCATATTGATAGTAACAACACCGACAGAACCTGTGCTTTCACCGCTGCCGAAGAAGCCGCCTGATTTCTTTCTTAATTCTCTGAGGTCAAGACGAAGACGGCAGCACATTGAGCGAATATCGCTGGGTTCCATATCTGAATTGATGTAGTTTGAGAAATAAGGTGTGCCGTACTTAGCTGTCATCTCGAAGAGAAGACGGTTATTTTCTGTATCTGACCAGTCAAAGTCCTTTGTGATTGAATATGTCGGAATGGGATACTGGAAGCCTCTGCCGTTAGCATCGCCTTCAATCATGATGTCAATAAATGCCTTATTGATCATATCCATTTCCTTCTTGCAGTCCTTATACTTGAAGTCCTGCTCCTTGCCGCCTACGATTGCAGGAAGCTCTGCTAAGTCATTTGGAACTGTCCAGTCAAGTGTAATATTTGAGAAGGGAGCCTGAGTACCCCAGCGAGAAGGTGTATTTACACCGAAGATGAAGGACTCAATGCACTTTTTAACCTCTTTGTATGAAAGGTTGTCAATCTTAACAAATGGTGCTAAATATGTGTCGAAAGATGAGAAAGCCTGTGCGCCTGCCCACTCGTTTTGCATAATGCCTAAGAAGTTAACCATCTGGTTGCAAAGTGTTGCAAGGTGGCTTGCGGGTGATGATGTAATCTTTCCCGGAACACCGCCGAGGCCCTCCTTAATAAGCTGCTTTAATGACCAGCCTGCGCAGTAGCCTGTGAGCATTGAAAGGTCATGGATATGGATGTCACCGCTTCTGTGAGCGTTAGCAACCTCCTCATCATAAACCTCTGAAAGCCAATAGTTAGCTGTGATTGCACCGCTGTTTGAAAGGATAAGACCACCGACTGAATATGTAACAGTAGAGTTTTCCTTAACTCTCCAGTCAGAAACCTTAACATAGGAATCAACAAGTGCCTTGTAGTCAAGAATTGTTGACTTTGTATTTCTGACCTTTTCTCTCTGCTTTCTGTAAAGGATATATGCCTTTGCAACATCCTCGTAGCCTGCCTGTGAAAGAACCTTCTCTACGCTGTCCTGAATGTCCTCAACAGCTATGCACTCATCCTTAATTTTCTCCTCAAAGTCTGATGTTACCTTGAGTGAGATAAGGTCAATCACACTGGGATGATACTGCTTATTCTGAGCCTCAAAAGCCTTTGTAATAGCAGCTGAAATCTTAGAAATATCAAAATCTGCGATTGCTCCGTCTCTTTTAATAACCTTATACATTATTCTCCTACCCCTTCTTTATATGTTTATTTTAATTTATTGTTATCGCTTGTAGCTTTGCGAGTGTCTAGCACAAATTATAGTGGTTGAACTCTAAAAAGTCAAGATTAAATTACAATATATTGTGCTTGACTTTTTGGGAAATTTATGATTTTACTCTATGCCTCTAACGTGTGTGTTGGGAATATAGAGCCTTAAAGTCTCTTCAAACTCATGCATTGCTTCATCACTATGTGCTGTAAGACCGCTTTCAAGCACATATTCAGAGTCCCTGTATTGCTGTAAAAAGAACTTTTCGTCGCCCTTTAACCACTCACCGATTTTTATAAAATCTTCCTTCTCGTGGAACTGCTTTACTACAGTTGTTCTAAACTCAAAATCTATGTCACCATTCATAAGATAATCTATGCTCTCATAAAGAGGATTTAAACAAAATGTTTCAAGTCCTACAGTCTGTGCATATTTTTCCTTTGAATTTTTAATATCTATTGCAACATAATCTATGAGCTTCTTATCTCCTAAGGATTTTAAGACTTTTGGGAATGTGCCGTTTGTATCGAGCTTTACAAGATAGCCCATATCCTTAATTCTTTTAATAAAATCCTCTATTCCCTTATTTATAAGCGGCTCTCCGCCTGTAATCGCTACACCGTCAAGAATACCCTGACGCTTTTTCAGAAAAGCGAAGAATTCCTCCTCGGGAATTTCATATGAATCCTTAGTGGGCGCTATAAGCTCAGAATTTTGACAAAACGGACATCTGAAATTACATCCGCCTAAAAAGACTGTACAGCCTGTTTTACCTGGAAAATCAAGCAAGGTAAGCTTTTGTAATCCTCTAATTTTCAAACAATCACTTCTTTCATAACCTTGTTTAGTATTTTTCTTTCATATAATTATTAAAATCTATATTATTTTTCCGCATGCCTGCATATTATAGCACAACGCAAATTAAAATACCACATCAAAAAATATATATCTAATTAAATCTTTTACAAAGTTTAGTGTAAAATAATGTACACTGTGCCATCCGCATACAATATATATTGCATTTATCTCATCTTTTTGTTACACTTTATTAGTAGTATATAACGCATTAAAGCATGATTGGAGTTGACAATATGCCCAAGCGCAGACCTATTGCAGCAATACTTTATGATTTTGATAAGACGCTGTGTCCCAAGGATATGCAGGAATACCAATTTATCCCCTCTTTGGGCATGAACGCTCAAGATTTTTGGCGTCTGACTAATGATTTTGCAGACAGCCGTCATATGGATAGAATTCTATCTTATATGTATATAATGATTAAGATGTCCAGAGAAAAGGGTGTTCCCATCACGAGGGAAAGTGTAGTAAAATGTGGTGAGCATATTGAATTCTTCGATGGACTTCCGGAATGGTTCTCTCGAATTAAAAAATTCGGTGATGAAAACGGGATAAGAGTTGAGCATTATGTCCTCTCATCAGGACTTAAGGAGATTGTCGAGGGTTCAAAGCTCGGAGGCTGTTTTAAGGAAATTTTTGCGTGTGAATTTCTCTATGATGAAAACGGCTATGCTGTATGGCCCAAAACAGCTGTAAACTATACCGCTAAAACTCAATTTGTATACAGAATCAATAAAGGCGTCCTCGATGTTTCAAACGATGTCGATTTAAACCGCTCCGCACCCGATGAGGGCAGAAGAGTACCTTTTTCCAATATGCTGTACATAGGCGACGGTCTTTCCGACGTCCCCTGCATGAAAACAGTCAAGGCATATGGCGGAACATCTATAGCTGTTCACAATAACGAGGAAAAGCAGCTAGAGGCTGTGAGCGACCTTTTATATCACAACAGAGTTGATTTTGCCTTTAAGGCAGACTATTCCGAGGGCAGCCCACTCGACGAGGCTGTAAAAAACATCATAAGAAGAATAGCTATTGAAAGTAAATTAAGCTCTGAGCATCACGCACAAAAGAGCAAATCAAAATGCACCTGCAAAAAATGAGCAAAGAAGAAGCACCAATCAAAAGATTAGTGCTTCTTTTTATTTAATTTTCAATATTTAACTCTTTGTTTAACGCTTTCATCTTCTTGAAAATATCAATTATATTTATCCCCTGCGGACAGAAGCTCTCACACATACCGCATTCAATACAGCGTGATGCCCTGTGTCCCTCCTCAACATCTAAATAGTTGTCGAAGTAGTTAATCTTCTTTTTGTCTAGTCTGTATTCGCTCCAGACATTGAGCATTTCAGGTATATGAATTTGCATAGGGCAGTTTTTAACGCAGTAATGGCATTTTGTGCAAGGAACTTCAAAATACTTTTTAAATTCCTCCGCAGCCTTTTCTACAGTCTGTGCATCCTCGCCCTCGATGTATTCAAAGTCAGACATTGTTTTAAGATTGTCCTCAACCTGCTCCATGCTGCTCATGCCGCTTAAGACTACCATTACATTTTTTTGGCTTGCTGCATAGCGTATAGCCCATGATGCAATACTCATCTGAGGTCTGGCAGACTTTAAAATTGCATTTGCTTCATCGTTTAAGTTAGCAAGCGCACCGCCTCTTACAGGTTCCATTATGATACAAGGAATGCCGTGAGCTTTTATAATATCATACTGCTCCTGTGATTCGCCAATCTTGCAGTCAATGTAATTATACTGAATCTGAACAAAATCCCATTCATGCTCTGATAAGATTCTTTTTAAGGTCGCAATATCTCCGTGGAATGAAAAGCCCAAGTGACGAATTTTGCCCTGTCTTTTCATATCGCTTAAAAATTCGTAGGTATGATAGGCTTCTAATTTTTCGTAGTTTTCCTTATTTAGCGCATGCTCTAAGTAGAAATCGAAATACTCTGTTCGACATTTTCTCTGCTGGTCTGCAAAGATTTTTTCTACATCGCCCTCCTGCTTTATAAACCAAGGCGGCATTTTGTCAGCTAAGAAAAAGCTCTCTCTGGGGTACTTTGAGCAAAGAGCCTCGCCTACAAAATTCTCCGATTCTCCGCCGTGATAGCCGTAGGCTGTATCGAAATAGTTAACTCCGCTTTTATAAGCAAGATCGATAGCCTGCTGTGCCTTTTCATAATCAATTTTGGCATCGTCGCCGTCAACTGTTGGCAGTCGCATACATCCAAAACCTAAAAGAGAAATATCCTCGCCGATATTTTTAAAGTTCCTTTTTTCCATTTTGTTCACCCTTTGTAAAAATAAAGGCATCGATTCTCACTTTGAACCGATGCCCTTTTATATTTATCAGTTATTAAAAAGTAATTCTCCGTATGTTGGGAACGGGATATACTTCTTTGCCATCTTCGGTTCAAGCTTATCAGCGCAGGCTCTTAGTTCTTCCATTGTTGGAATAATGCTGTCCCTGAAATATTCCGCCTTTTGCAGAAGCGTCTTAAAGCTTGCAAGCTCATCAATTCTTGTTTTAAGCTCCTGTGCTGCACCGTACAGCGAATCGTTAAGCTGTGAAAGTTCTCTTATAAGCAAAACCTCTGCACTGTTTGAAACATCTCCCATAAACTGAGATTTAAGCTTTGCAGTTTCTGCTAAGTCCTTAACATATGCTGAACTTGCAGGAAGAATATCCTGCATAGCCATTTCAAGCATTGTGAGTGCTTCAATGCGTAAGGTTTTAACATAGTTATCAAGAAGAATCTCACTTCTTGACTCCACCTCGCTCCTTTTATAAACCTTGAACTTTTCAAAAAGTTCAATATTTCTGTCAGTTGCATATGTCGGAACAGCATCCGCTGTTGTCTTTAGATTTAAAAGACCTCTTTTCTTTGCCTCCTCAACCCACTCATCTGAGTAGTTGTTGCCGTTAAAGATGATTCTCTTATGCTCTTTATATGTTCTCTTTATAAGCTCCTTGCAGTCGTGTTCAAAATCCTTTGAATTTTCAAGCTCATCTGCAAATTCGCAAAGTGCCTCTGCAACGATTGTATTGAGAATAATATTTGTGCATGAGATTGAAGCTGCCGAGCCGAGCATTCTAAACTCGAATTTATTTCCCGTAAAGGCAAATGGCGATGTACGGTTTCTGTCCGTAGTATCCTTTTGAAAATCGGGAAGAACATGGACGCCCGTCTTCATCTTAACATCTGCCGCTGCCTCATACTCAACCTCATTTGCCATAGCCTCAAGCACACCCTCAAGGTCATCGCCGAGGAATATGGAAACGATTGCAGGCGGTGCCTCCGCAGCACCTAATCGGTGGTCGTTTCCTGCACTGGCTGCAGAAACACGAAGCAAATCCTGATGCTCGTCAACTGCCTTGACGACTGCTGTTAGGAAGGTTAAAAAGGGCAGATTGAACTGCGGTGTCGGTCCCGGCTCCAAAAGATTTTCGCCCTTATCAGTTGAAAGTGACCAGTTATTATGCTTACCGCTTCCGTTAACACCCTTAAACGGCTTCTCGTGAAGAATACATACCATACCGTGCTTTAGAGCTGTTTTCTTCATAAGCTCCATTGTGAGCTGATTATGGTCTGTTGAAATATTTGTATTTAAGAATATCGGTGCCAGCTCGTGCTGAGCAGGTGCCGCCTCATTATGCTCTGTCTTTGCAAGTATGCCGAGCTTCCAAAGCTCCTCGTCAAGGTCCTGCATAAACTCTAAAACCTTGGGCTTTAATGCGCCGAAATAATGGTCTTCAAGCTCCTGACCTTTAGGCGGTGCAGCTCCGAAGAGTGTTCTTCCTGTAAAGAGAAGATCACGCCTTTTATCGTATAAATCCTTTCTCACAAGGAAATATTCCTGTTCGGGACCTACAGTTGTGATAACTCTTGAGCAGCGCTTGCCGAAAAGTCTTACGATTCTTACAGCCTGCTCACTGATAGCCTCCATTGAACGAAGAAGAGGAGTTTTTTTATCAAGTACTTCGCCGCTAAAAGAGCAAAACGCCGTAGGTATGCAAAGTGTTCTATCCTTGATAAATGCCGGTGACGTAGGATCCCACGCCGTATAACCTCTTGCCTCAAATGTTGCACGAAGTCCGCCTGAGGGGAACGAAGATGCATCAGGCTCGCCCTTGATAAGCTCCTTGCCTGAAAATTCCATTATAATTCCGCCGTCATCCTTTGGAGAAATAAAGCTATCGTGCTTTTCAGCGGTAATATCCGTCATAGGTTGGAACCAATGTGTGTAGTGCGTTGCGCCTCTTTCAAGCGCCCAGTCCTTCATAGCATTTGCCACTACGTTTGCTACTGCTAAATCTAAATCCTTACCTTTTTTGATTGTCGCATTAAGTGTTTTATAGGTTTCCTTTGGAAGCCTCTCACGCATTGTTGCGTCGTTGAAAACATTAATACCGAAAATTTCCGCTGTTTTGTTCACATTATCATCCTTCCTGATAATAAAAGTGTGCAAGAAAAAATGAAGGCATTATAAAGCTTCATAATGCTAATATTTTATACTTTTTATTAGTAAAAGTCAATATAAACGCCCGCTCGCAGGCTATGGCAAAAGAACAGATTAAAGCTTATAAACCACCTTTTATTATGTGCAAAAAAGCAACTGCCCGCTTCAAAGCACAAGGTCTTTTAAAGCGGACAATATTCTTTTATTTATTTGTACTATTCAACCTTTACCATTCTGTAGCCCACACCGATATGAGTTTGTATATATTGAGGCGAATCGGGACGCCTTTCAATCTTCTTTCTAAGTGTCGCCATAAATACACGAAGCGATGCTATATCGTTGTCCCAGCTGCTGCCCCAAATGTTTCTTGTGATAAATGTATGCGTTAAAACCTTGCCTACATTTCTCGAAAGCAGACATAAAAGCTTATATTCAATAGGAGTTAAATGTAATTCCTCCTCGCCTAAATAAGCACATCCTGCCGCATAATCTATTCTTAATTCGCCATTTGTAAACTGAGCATTTTCCTCAGGATTTAGACTCGTCATTGTGAGTCTTCTCTGCGTAACTCTAAGTCTTGCAAGCAGCTCCTCAACTGAAAAAGGCTTTGTCAAATAGTCATCTGCGCCTGCATCGAGTGCATCGATTTTATCTGTGTCCTCACTTCTTGCACTTATAACGATAATCGGCATATTTGACCAGCTTCTTATTTTTTTAATTACCTCAATGCCATCCATATCAGGAAGACCTAAGTCTAGAAGTACAATATCTGGATTATGTGAAGATGCCTCAAGGATTCCCATATCACCATTTTGAGCTGTTAAGAAATGATAATCGTGAGCCTTTAATGTAGTTGTCATAAGGTTTCTTACCGACTGGTCATCCTCGACAACTAAAATTGTGGGTTTATTCATGTATCGCTACCTCCTCTATGGGTAAAGTGAATGTGAATACTGTGCCGTGCGGCTTATTATCCTTTACGCTTATCTCGCCGCCGTGCGCAATTACTATTGATTTGCAAAGTGACAGTCCCAAGCCAAGGCTTCTCCTGCTGTCTGCAACGGTATTGGCACCGCTGTAGAACATATCGAAGATTTTAGGCTTCATATCGTCGGGGATTCCCCTGCCGTCATCAGCTATGGAAATTTTCGCCATATTTCCGCGTTTTCTTGTTATCACTCTTATGGTTGAGCCTTCATCTGTATATTTTATCGCATTATCTACGATATTGATTATAACCTGTACGATTAGCTTTGCATCCATTTTTGCAAGCAGGAATTCATCCTCCTGCTCTAATACAATATTGTGCTGCGTACTTTTTCTGTTGACGTGCTTTAAAGACTCCTCAATAACATCAGCTACTAACTCCGAGGTGATGTGAAGATTCAATCTATTTTCCTCTAATCTTGTAACTGATAAAAGATTTTCGACTAGATTTATAAGCCACATCGAGTCGTCATAAATATCCGTAAAGAGCTGTCTTTTCGTCTGCTCATCAAGTGAATCACCATTTGATAAAAAGTTGCTGGCATTACCCGAAATTGAGGTTAAGGGTGTTCTCAGGTCGTGTGAAATTGCCCTTAAGAGATTTGCTCTTAGCTGCTCATTTTTTGCAATGACAGCCGCTTCCTCCTTCTCCCTAGCATTCTTCTCATTTTCGAGTGCAAGCGCACATTCGCCGAGAATTGACAAAAGAATGCTCTTTTGGAATGCATCTATATCCTGTTTGCCAACAGCAACACCAATAACTCCGTAAACATTTCTGTTAACTCTTACAGCAAGATAGAGGCACTTTGCATTGGACAGCGTCTGTGTTGTTGCACCTGCGTGCTTGTTATTAGCCGCAACCCACTGTGCAACTGCTTTCTCACTCTGCTTTATGTAATCGTTGCTTTTATTCTTTTCATTAGATGTGCTGTAATACACTGTAGGTGCTGACAGCTTGCCATTTTCCGCATGATAAACGACAATATCCTTTTGTAATAGCTTTATTAGATGATTTGCTGTTACCTTTAATATTTCTTCCTTGCTCTCCGCCTGCTGAAGTGACTGGCTAATATCCAGAAGAATCTTTGTTCTGTAGGCTACAAGTGCCGATTGCTTTGCGTGAGTTTTTAATTTCACAGCCAAAGTGCTAGTGATAAATGCTGACAAAAACATTATAAAGAACGTTACTGGATAACCTTTATCATAAGCCTGCAGCGAATAAAACGGCTCTGTAAACAGGAAATTAAAGACTAATACACTCACAACCGACGATATGAGGCTGTATATCCTGTTCGTCGTTATCACAGAGGTTATCAAAACTCCCAAGACATAGACTGTTATTATATTTGCTTCCTCGAAGCCGCAGCGTTGGAACACTAAGCCCACTATGCTTGCAAGGAATAATATTAATATACTTTTAATTATATCAGCTATTGAAACAGCTGCTTTTTTCCTCACTTTTTTGACGTGATAAGGGACATTGCTCGCCGTGTCAGGGATAATATGAATATCGAGCTGCGGGGCATAGCTCATTAATTTATCTGTTAAGGTCTGCTTGCCGAACATCCTGCCCTTTAGTGCAGAGCCTCTGCCTATAACAATTTTGGACACTCCGGAAAGTCTTGCAAACTCTGCAATCTGAAAAGGGACATCAGAGCCGTAAACTGTTTCTATCTTTGCACCGAGTTGCTCTGCCAAGCGCATATTAGCCCTTAATCTCTGCCTGTTTTCATCGCTCATTGCTGCAAAATCAAGTGTTTCAACAAAAAGACCTGTAAAGGTACCCTTAAACGCACTTGCCATCCTCGCAGCAGTTCTTATAATCTTTGCATTTGAGGGAGATGATGAAAGGCAGACTAATATATGCTCGTCTGTATGGTAACTGTCGTGCTTTTTAATACCTGAATACTCGCTTAAAGTATTAACATGGTCAGCACAGCGGCGAAGAGCAATCTCTCTAAGTGCTGTTAAGTTTTCTATAGTAAAGAAATTTTTAACAGCTCTTTTAGCCTGCGTTTCCCTATAAACCTCGCCGCTTTTAAGTCTTTCAATAAGGTCCTTAGGCTCTATATCAACTATTTCGACTTGATCCGCTCTGTCAAAGGCTGAATCTGGTATTCTCTCTCTAACAGAAAAGCCTACGATTGATGCAACCGTATCATTTAACGATTCTATATGCTGAACATTTACTGTTGTATAGACGTCTATGCCGTGATTTAAAAGCTCCTCTATATCCTGATAACGCTTATTGTGACGGCATCCCGGTGCGTTTGTATGTGCAAATTCATCCACTAAAATTAGCTGCGGATGACGCTTAATTGCGGCGTCTATATCAAATTCTCTTAATTTTATTCCGTTATGCTCCACACTTCTAGTCGGCAGAGCTTCAAGTCCATTAATTAGTGCCATTGTCGCAGGTCGGGCGTGCGGTTCTATGTAGCCTGCCACCACATCAATGCCTCTTCTCTTTGCATCATGTGCTGCTTCGAGCATAGCGTAGGTTTTGCCCACTCCTGCGGCATAGCCGAAAAAAATTTTCAATACACCCTTGGTCTTTTCTTCATTTTTTATGCTTCTTAAAATTGCTTCAGGATTTCTGGATAATCCGTTATCCATACCGCACCTCCTAACTATTTCTATATTATTATAGCATTATACGCAAATGAGTATTTTTTCTCTTGACAATTATATAAGCTGTTATATTAAGATAGCATAAAGATTGCAGAAGTTTTTTGCCTCTGCAATCTTAGAATTTATTTTAAAAGTCCCATTTCCTGTGCAATATCAAGATTTACCAAAAGTACATTAACCGTTTCCTCGCCGAAAAGTCCTAAGAGCTTGCCCTTAGTATTCTTCTCAACGATTTTTTGAAGCTTTTCCACGCTGATGCCTGAAGCCTCTGAAATAGCCGGAAGCTGAACAGCTGCTGACTCAGGAGAAATATGGGGATCAAGGCCTGAGCCTGATGCTGTTAAGAGGTCTGTGGGAATGTCCTCCTTCTTAACATCGGGGTTATCCTTTAAGAACTTTTCAATATCCTTTTCAACTCTCTTTTTAAGCTCTGGATTGGAGGCTGCCAAGTTCTGAGAACCAGATGCTACACCGCCGAATTCACTGCCGTCAGAGAGTGTCTTATTGCCGTTTTCATCCTCTTTATATGTGTTGTAATGAACAGCTGAAGGTCTGCCCTTCATAAAATATGGCTGAGTAAATTCCTGTCCTACAAGCTCACTGCCGATAACCTGTCCATTCACTTCAATTAATGAGCCATTTGCCTGATGGTTAAATAGCAGCTGTGAAATTCCTTGTAATAAAAGCGGAAAAAGCAGGCCGCAAACTAACATTAAAACAAGTGTAACAACTACCGACTGTCTTATATGTGGTAATAACTTTTTGATTTTATCCATATCTTAAATCTCCTTATAATCCGAGCATCGCAAGAATCGGTGCAATTATCAAGTCTATAAGCTTAATTCCCACAAATGGTGTTATTACACCGCCCACACCGTAGATTAACATATTGCGAAGAAGCATCTTTTCAGATGACATCGGCTTATACTTAACACCCTTCATAGCAAGGGGAATAAGGCAGGGAATGATGATAGCGTTAAAAATAAGTGCTGAAAGAATAGCGCTGTTTGCTGTTGCAAGGTTCATTATATTAAGACCTGCCAGTGCGGGGATAGCACCCATAAACATCGCAGGAATAATTGCAAAATACTTTGCAATATCGTTGGCGATTGAGAAGGTTGTAAGTGAACCTCTTGTGATTAGCAGCTGCTTGCCGATTTCAACAACCTCAAGAATTTTTGTTGGATCTGAATCAAGGTCAACCATGTTAGCCGCTTCCTTTGCAGCTGATGTACCTGAATTCATTGCAAGACCTACATTTGCCTGTGCAAGTGCAGGAGCGTCGTTTGTGCCGTCACCTGTCATTGCGACTATTTTGCCCTGTGCCTGTTCTTTTTTGATAACGTCAATCTTATCCTCAGGCTTGCATTCTGCGATGAAGCCGTCAACGCCTGCTTCCTCTGCGATTGTAGCTGCTGTTAACGGGTTATCACCTGTACACATGATTGTTTTAATTCCCATCTCACGAAGACGCTCAAAACGCTCTCTCATGCCGGGCTTAACTGTATCCTTAAGGTATATAACGCCTAAAATCTTATTGTTTTCACTAACTACCAAGGGAGTACCGCCAAGTGATGATACCTCTGAAACAATGTCGTGAAGATCCTCGGGGATTTTTCCGCCGTTTTCCTTAACGAAGGTTTCTATTGCATCGCTTGCGCCCTTTCTGACGATTGTTCCATCGGGAAGGTCAACACCGCTCATTCTTGTCTGAGCTGTGAACTCTAAGTACTGAGCGCCCTCAATCTCCTGAGCCTCAATGCCGAGGCCTCTTGCTAAATCCAATGTTGATTTACCCTCGGGTGTCTGGTCACGAAGACTTGTAAGTGCTGCACACTTTGTAAGGTCCTCCTTGTCAACACCCTTAACAGCCATAAAGTCAGCTGCAAGACGATTACCGAAGGTGATAGTACCTGTTTTATCGAGAATCATTGTATCAACGTCGCCGCAGGCTTCAACAGCCTTACCTGACATTGCAATGACGTTAAAGCGAGTAACTCTGTCCATACCTGCAATACCGATTGCAGAGAGAAGACCGCCGATTGTTGTGGGGATTAGGCATACCATAAGTGCTACAAGAGTAGAAGTTTGAAGCTCAACCCCGCAGTAAACACCGATGGGATAAAGAGTTACGATAACAACTAGGAAAATAATTGTCAATGATACTAAAAGTGTATTTAAAGCGATTTCGTTGGGAGTCTTTTTTCTTGAAGCGCCCTCAACGAGTGCAATCATCTTATCGAGGAAGCTGTTGCCGGGATCAGATGTAATCTGAATTTTAAGATAGTCGGAAACAACTGTTGTACCGCCTGTTACTGAGCAGAAGTCGCCGCCGCTCTCTCTTACAACGGGAGCAGATTCACCTGTGATTGCTGATTCATCAACTGAAGCTACGCCTTCGATTACCTCGCCGTCGCCTGGGATAACCTCGCCTGCCTTAACAAGAACGATGTCACCCTTCTTAAGCTCGCTTGATGAAATGATTTTGCCTTCGCCATTTTCATCTAAGAGGTATGCATCTGTATCCTTCTGTGTTTTCTTTAAAGAAGCTGCCTGTGCCTTGCCTCGTCCCTCTGCAACACTCTCTGCAAAGTTTGCAAAGAGTACTGTTACAAAGAGGATAATGCATACGATGATATTATATGTTCTCATGCCCTCGATTGCTGCACCGAAGACATTCGGGAAAATACTCAAGATAAGTGTTAAAACTACGCCAAGCTCAACTACGAACATAACGGGGTTTTTAATCATATATCTAGGATCGAGCTTTTTAAAGCTGCCCAAGCAGGCATCCTTTAAAATCTCTGGTGTTATAAGTTTTTTAGTTTTCTTTTTGCTCATTTTAATTTTCTCCTTAGCCTATAAGCGTAAGATGTTCCGCAACAGGTCCCAATGCAAGTGCAGGGAAGAATGTAAGTGCGGCAAAAATGTAAACTATGAATACCAATATGATAGCGAATGTAGTTGTGCTTGTTTTAAGTGTACCTGCTGATTCGTTTACGAAGTTCTTTTTCATAAGTGAACCTGCAACTGCAAGCTGAATTACAATCGGGAGATAACGGCCGAAGAACATTACAAGGCCTGTTGTGATATTCCAGAATACCGAGTTATCTGCAAGGCCCTCAAAGCCTGAACCGTTATTTGCAGCCGATGATGCATATTCATAGAGAATCTGTGTAAGTCCGTGGAAGCCCTCATTTGTAATACCCGCTTGTCCTGCCGCAGTTGCAACTGCAAGAGCTGAGAATGCAAGGATTAAGAAGGGGTGAATAATAATGCCGAGAGCTGCCAGCTTCATCTCTCTGCCCTCAATCTTTTTGCCGAGGTACTCAGGAGTTCTGCCGACCATAAGTCCGCATATAAAGACTGCAAGTATAGCGTAAAGGAGCATATTCATAAGTCCAACGCCCTTACCGCCGAATACTACGTTTAACATCATATGAAGAAGAGGAATAAGACCACCGATAGGTGTTAAGGTGTCGTGCATGTTGTTAACAGTACCTGTTGTAAATGATGTGGTAACTGTTGTGAACAGTGAGGACTGTGCAACGCCGAAGCGAACCTCCTTACCCTCCATAGAACCCATTGACTGCGATAATCCTGCATCTGCAAGTGCGGGATTGCCCTGACTTTCTGCAAAGAAGCATATTGCAAGTCCAACAATGAAGAGAATGCTCATTGCGAGGAAAATGCTTCTGCCCTCTAAACCAAACCACTTAGCTGTTAATGACTTCTTAGCCTTCTTAGCCTCTGTATCTTTCTTTCTTAAAAGTCTTGCATCTCTTGCAAACTTGCCGAATGTGATTACACAAGCACCGGGGAGGAGCATCATTGAATACATCTCGATTAAGTCAGTGAGCATTGTCGGGTTTTCTATAGGTGTTGATGAGTTAGCTCCTAAGAAGCCGCCGCCGTTTGTGCCTAAATGCTTAATAATTTCGAGCGACGCCACCGGACCTGTTGCGATAACCTGCTTTGTACCCTCCAAGGTATCGACTACAAAATTTCCGCTCAAATTCTGCGGAACGCCCTGCCATACAAGAAGAAGTCCTCCAACGATTGAGAAGGGAATTAAAATTCTTGTTGTAATTCTTACAAGGTCAACATAAAAGTTGCCGACATACTCTTTAGAATGTCCTGTAATACCTCTTATAAATGCCATGCAGGCTGCGTAACCGCTCGCTGCTGAAACGAACATCATAAATGTAATTACAATCATCTGTGAAAGATATGTAAGACCGCTCTCACCGGAGTAATGCTGTAAGTTTGTATTTGTCATGAAGCTGATGATAGTATTAAAAGAAAGCGTTTGCTCCATATTGCCAATACCGTTGGGATTAAAGAATAGGAACTGCTGGATTCTCAATACTAGATAGCCTAATAAAATCATAACACCGTTCGTTGCTACCAATGCTACGGTGTACTGCTTCCAGTCCATTTGCTTTTTCTTGTTAACGCCTGAAACTCGATAAATTAAATTATCTGTTCTGTCGAAAACAGGATCTAATAAGGTATGCTTGCCTGCTGCTATTTTGTACATATAAAAGCCTACTGGAATTACAAGTACTAAATAAAACAGGAGTGTTACTGTAATTTGTAACATTTAAAGTCCTCCTTAATTAAAATCGCTCAGGATTTAGGAGTGCATATACGAGATAGCCGCCCAAAGCCAGAGCAAGAATTAATAATATTATCATTTCATTTTCCTCCGAATAGATTATTGAGTGTCGTCTGTTTGACCCTTGCACCACTTAACCAGCAAGAAAATTAATGCGAGAGACAAAATTAGAATACCAACCATTAATAAATCCATCATAATTTTCCACCTCCCAAGGCAGATTAGATTTTAACAGCAAATTCATAAAGAATGTATAAGCAGGGATTAAGACAATGTTAAGACGGCATAAAGATGTTAAAGCCATCCCAGTAATAGTGCCAAAGGCATAACAAACAGCATTACTGAGCCTGCTACTGCCAAGAGTGAGCATGTAGGCAAGCCGATTATGAACATCATAAAGGCAATTAAAGGATGCTTATGAGAAAGCTTTGACCACCATATATCAAGCTTTGTGTCCTTTAAATGTTTAAGACCTCTTTTATTTCGTCTTTCAAATTCAGACATTTCCATATCTAAACATCCGTTTCCTGTAAAGTCATAGTTTGCAATTTTAATGTTTGTCATTTTAAGTCCCCCTTTACAACATGAAGTTTATCACTGTCATTGTTAAGAGTGTTTAAACGGGGAGTGACTTAGTATTAAGAATACATTAATAGAAAAAAATCGCCCTGTCACCAAGGCGATTTAAGTTAAAAGCTTAAGCTTATTATATTATAAATAAAATATTCCCCGCAGACCTAAATCTGCAGGGAAAGTTTTATCATGTTAGATTATTAAGCATCTGGGGATTAATATGTAAGTGTGTAATCCTGCTTCCAGAAACCTGTGAAGTTAGCCTTAATTGTGAAACCCTTCTTAAGGTCACAGTCAACGATTGCGGGTTCATTAACACTAATGCTTACGATTCTGCCCTGTGCATCTGTTGTGAATGATAATGTACCCTGATCGTATGTCATGTCAACTCTAATGGGAGTGAAGGGACCAAATGACTTTTCTGTGAGGTTAAGTGTATCGAAAATCTGTGCGTGATAAACGGGTGACTTGCCGAGTCCGCTAACATTTTCCTTAACAAGCTTAACAGTTACCTTGTAGCCAGCACCGCTCTTTACACATGTTGCTGATGCAACACCTGCTGCGTTGAGGTTGTATGCAGTGAGCTTGCCAGCAGGAAGGAAGTGAGCGAGAGTTTCGTCGCCTGACTTACCGCCGTTGAAAGTCTTTGTTGAGGTCATAGGATAGTCGTTAGGAAGAAGAGGCTCTGCAATTTTTGCAATAGCGTCACCGCCTGTAATTGAGTTAATCTTTGACTGTGTACCCTCTACCTTTTTAGCTGTAACCTTGCCCTTATACTGCTTGAGGGCTGTCATCTGCTCATTGAAGTACTTAACAACTGCTGCCTTGCTGCCGTTTACGGGAGCTGCTGCGGGCTTGTTGTCATCAGCAGGCTTCTTGTCGCCAGCGGGCTTCTTATCATCTGCAGGCTTCTTGTCGTCAGCAGGCTTTGAATCCTCTGCGGGAGCTTCAACTGTTTCGCCGTCAGCATTTGTCTGAACCTCTGCTTCGCCGTCTTCGTCTGTTGCAGGCTCTGCGTCATCATCGGGGTTGACATTTTCTGCAAGTGTTTCGTCCTGAGCGACTGTTGATTCCTCAGGCTTTTCGTCTGATTTCTTACATGCTGCAAAAGCAAAAAGCATTGCAAAGCAAAGTAAGAGAGCTATTACTCTTTTCATTTCTTTTTACTCCTTTTCTTTTTTTGAGTGTATTTTTTGAGACTTCGTTTAAGTCTCATTTTTACGACCATACAATTATGATAGACTAACAAATAACTATTGTCAAGAGAAAATAAATTTGTTGAAAATATTTATAAATTAAATACAAAATCATTTCTTTAGTTTAGTGCATTATTTCGTAAAAACACATAAAATGCATATAATTATATTTATTTTATATTTATTTTATGTTTATAATACGATTTTTCAGTTCTTGACAATGTAAAAAAAAGCTCCTATAATCAAAATTAGGATATGGGGGCGTAGCTCAGCTGGGAGAGCGTGCGGTTCGCATCCGCAAGGTCAAGAGTTCGATCCTCTCCGTCTCCACCAAAGCCTCGACATTTTGTCGGGGCTATTTATTTATATTAAGCCTAAACATATATATATGATAAAATCCCGACCAAAGAGGTCGGGATTCTCTTTTTTAATCATTCTCATTGAGCCACTTAATAAGTCTGTCTGTATATTTATCGTGTTCGTCAATAAATGGCATATGTCCGCTGTAGGCAAAAAGCTCCCAGTCTGCATTGGGAAGCCTGTCGTACATTGTCTTTGCAATAAAGGGTGAGCATAAATCTCTCTGACCGCTCATTATAAGGCAGGGCGTTTCAATTTCCCACAATCTATCTGTAACCTCAAAGCCGCTGAGCGTACCTGTCGGAGTAAATTCATTTGCTCCCCAGCCGATATTATAAGCTTCCTTGCCCGCTCTCTTTTCTCTTGTCATACACTCAGGAAGAGGCTTAACAATGGGATTGCAATGCTTATCCATGAAAATATCAAGTGCCTCTAAATATTCTCGATCATCGTAGTTTTCGCTCTCAAGAGCAGTTTTAAAAATTCTCTGATACTTTTCATCCATATAGCCTATTCTTCTGTGCTGCTCGCTCTCCCAGAGCTTTGCAGACGGCAAGGTTGATGAAAGTATATACGACCTCACACCCTCCGGCTTATAATCTAGTGCATACATAAGAGCCATCATTCCGCCCCATGACTGACCTAAAATATGCACCTCGTCAAGCTTTAATTCCCTTCTTATTTCTTTTAATTCCTCAATCCAAGTTTCACCATTAAAGTATTCGGGATGATTTTCAATGTATGAATTTCCGCAGCCAATTTGATCGTACATAACAATCATTCTATTGTCCCTCTGGGCTACATCGTCTAAAGCTTCAAAATAATTATGTGTTGAACCCGGTCCACCGTGAAGAAGTATCAGCGGCTTTTTACCATCTTTACATTCTCCGACAATTCTATAGTATGTCTGTCCATCCTTAAATGGAATATAGCCTTCCCTTATATTCATAATCTGCCTCCTGTAAATTTAATTAATCTAAAAAGAGTATACCACATACTCAAAAATTTTTATAGGATTGTACCATTATATTTTCTTGCTTTTATAAAGCTCAAATCACTTTCACCGCATATTTGTTTCTCACATATTATTTCAAAAATGCTTTTGATGTTTTTACTACTGTTTTATTGTAAAAGCCTATATTAATATGATATAATTTATTAATATGATTTTTAATTTTTGGAGTGATACTTTTGTCCCTTAAAAAAAATGACGATATTGAACTTTTTATCGATTCCGTTTCACTGCAGGGCAGCGGTGTCGGCAGATATGAGGGCATGGCAGTTTTTGTACCTGCTACTGCAAAGGGCGATAAGGTTAACGCTCATATAATAAAAGCAAAAAAGAGCTACGCTATAGGCAAGGTCAAAAAGATACTTAAGCCATCTAAGGATAGAATAGACAATGACTGCCACGCATTTCCCGCCTGCGGAGGATGTTGCTTTAGGCATATGAAATACGATGCAGAGCTTAAATTAAAGCGTGACGCCGTCAAGGATGTCTTTGAGAGAATAGGCAAAATTAATATTGAGCCTGAGGATATAATCGGTGCAGACGAGCAGACGGGCTACAGAAACAAGGCTCAATATCCTGTAAGAATCCAAAACGGCGAACTAAAAATCGGCTTCTACGCTCAGCACAGCCATAGAATTATAGAGTGTCTTGACTGCCGTTTAGCTCCCGACGAGTTTAAAACAATTTTGGAAGTATTTGAAAATTGGATTAAGAAAAACAAGATTTCAGTCTATGACGAGGAAAAGAAGAGCGGTCTTTTAAGACATATCTATATTAGAAAAGCATTTGCGACAGATGAAATTATGGTCTGTGCAGTCGCATCCGACATTCTCCCCCACACAGACAAATTAAAAGATGAACTTTTAAAGGAAGTTCCCAGCATAAAGAGCCTTATTTTAAACATAAACGACAAAGATACAAATGTAGTTTTAGGTCACGAGTGCAAAACACTTTGGGGAAAGGACTACATTGAGGATATTCTTTGCAATGTTAAAATTAGAATTTCCCCGCTTTCGTTCTATCAGGTAAATAGAAATCAGGCTCAAAAGCTATATGCTAAGGCAGCCGAATACGCAGATGTAAACAAGGATATGCTCCTTTTAGATTTATATTGCGGTGCAGGCACAATAGGTCTTTCAATGGCTGATAAGGTCAAGGAATTGATAGGCGTTGAAACCGTAGCTGAAGCTATTGAGGATGCAAAATTAAACGCTAAGGAAAACAACATAGAAAACGCTCACTTCATATGTGCCGATGCAGGACAGGCAGCTCAAAAATTCTTAATGGAGGGCAAAAAGCCCGATGTTATCATTCTTGATCCTCCAAGAAAGGGCTGCTCAGATGATACGCTCGAAGCTGCAGCTAAAATGACGCCAGAAAGAATCGTCTATGTTTCGTGCGATCCCGCAAGCCTTGCTAGGGACTGCGACAAGTTTAAGGCTCTCGGCTACTTCGTAAAGGAAGTCACACCCGTCGATATGTTCCCGAGAACTGCACACGTTGAATCCGTTGCACTTTTAGAGAAAGAAAATTAAGGAGAAGCTATTATGAAATTAATGATTGCATCAGATATACACGGCTCTGCTTTTTACTGTAAAAAGATGCTCGAAGCCTTCGAGCGTGAAAACGCAGACAGACTTTTGCTTTTAGGCGATATTCTTTATCACGGACCGAGAAACGATCTCCCCGAAGGCTATGCGCCCAAAGAGGTTATCGCAATGCTCAATCCGTTAAAGGAAAGCCTAATGTGTGTTCGCGGCAACTGTGAAGCAGAGGTTGATCAGATGGTTCTAGAGTTTCCCGTTCTTGCAGACTATGCATTTTTAGAGCTTGACTCACAGGTTATTTTCGCAACTCATGGTCATATTTACAATCCAAATAATCTCCCCATGATGAAAAAGGGCGACATCCTTTTAAACGGACACACTCATATCCCCGCTTGCAAAATGATGGATAACGGCTGTATGTATTTAAATCCCGGCTCCGTTTCAATCCCCAAGGAAAATTCCGAGCATAGCTATATGATTTTTGAAAACAGACGTTTCGAGTGGAAGAATTTAGACGGAGAGGTTTATAATGTATATTCTTTATAATTACGGCTTTAGCCCCGACGTTGTCGATGAAATGATTGACAATGAGCCTGAAATTCAAACTCTCGACGATATGGAAATTGTTGAAAAGCTAGCTCTTTTAGAGGCTGCGAACATAGAAACAGCCGTTATAATAGATGCTGTCGCAGAAAATCCCGAATACCTTATGAGCGACACAACTGAGGTAGCAAAGCTCATAAATGCACTCATGACAATAGGCATTGACGACTTGGGTGAGGTTTTAACCTCAAATCCCATGGTGTTAAACTGCTCCTATGACGATGTTGAGGATTTTATTGAGCGTGAATATGAATGCGGCTATGAGATGAGCGAGATTGTCGAGATGATTAAAGACGGCAAGCTTTGGAGATAAAAGCTTAGTATAATTTAGATTTAAACGCAGGTACAAAAGTACCTGCATTTTTATTTATGTATCTTATCAGCTATTTATTTCGCTTTTCAGCAATAATTTTATGTCAAAATATTAAAGCTTTGTAATGTCGCCTTATTTTTATTGACTTTTTGAGTGCCTCAATGATAATATTGAATTAAGCTTTAGCTAATATTTTATAAAGGATGATTTTATGAACGACGATTCCGGCAATAAAAAAGAATATCGTTGCAATAATTGCGGATATATTTCTGAAGAAGAATTTGAACAATGTCCCATCTGCTCTGCTCACTTTGAAGATGAAACGAGCAAGCAGCTAAGCACATGGGAATGCTCTATTTGTTCCTATACTGTAAACGCAAATACTGTGCCGGAAAGATGCCCCAACTGCGGAGTTGGCGGTGAGCTTTTTGAAGAAAGACCTTTTGATCCGGAGGCTGAATGTGCAGATGACGATGTTACAATGGAATGCTCAATCTGCGGCTATACAGTCGATGTAAGTGAAGCCCCCGAAAGATGCCCTAACTGCGGTGTCGGCGGTGAGCTTTTAGAGGAAAAGACCACGGATAATTAATTTTCAGCTTAAAAAGGTTTTATATAAAGAGGGTATATATATGCTTCTATTCTCAATAATAATGTTTAGCGTTGCACTCGTCTGCCTTTTATGCGGTATGCTGATTCATTCGGGCAGCACAGATTTAATACACGAATATCATCGAAAAAATGTAAAGGATTTTGAGGGCTATGCTCATGCTATGGGTGGATGCCTTTTAAGCCTTAGTGCCATTCACTTAACAAGCGGCTTGATTACCCTTATATGGAAATCAAAAGCTGCGTTAATAGCCGCGATAATATTTTATGTGATAGCATTTATTATTTTTCTAATCTGCATTATAAGAGTTCAGAAAAAATATAACGGATCTTTTTTCTCTTAAAATTTTATACTAAAAGTATGAGAGCTGTCTAAAAAGACAGCTCTTTTTTTATGCCTGTCGATTCTTCTCAGCAGCTGCTGTCATCGTGAACAGTCACCTGCCTTAGTGCTTAGTTGATAGTAATACTCACATTTGATATTCTTGTCTTGCAGGGAGGGAAAGATATGAAAAAGGAAATAAAGCTCGACAAAAGGCTAATCCTATGTGAATTATTAAGCTTTATATCTTTATCTTTTGGAATTTTAATTTATGCATTGAGCTATAAAAAAATTCTCTATATCCCTTTAATAAGAAGCTTTTTCCCTGATTTTTTATGGATGCTTTCATTTATGCTCGCCATCACTCCGCTTTTAATGGAGGTCTTTTCTAAGCACGCTATCTTAATCTCAGCACTGCTTTGTCTTTTGCTCTCAGTGCTTTTCGAGATTTTTCAGTTTTTGGACATTCTTGGCGGTACGGGCGATATTTTAGATATAGCAGTATATTTTGCAGCCGATATTTTAAGCTGCATTATAATAAAATTTATTTATGTAAGGAGAAAATCCAAATGAAGAAAAAAATCTATTCACTATTATCAGTACTTTTGGCGTTTGTTTTCATGTTTATGGCTGCAGCGAGCAGCTCTGACGCTAAAACCGAATCCAAGGGCGAAAACGGCGAATCCTCTGCGCAGGCAGAAAACAAGGAGATGCCTGCCTATAAGCTAGGAGAAAAGGTATCTATAAAAACCTCATCTGGTGACTATTGGGTACGCTTTAAATCTTGCAAGGAAACTAAGGACAGAAACCAATTTTCAGACACCAAGGCTGACAGAGTTATTCTAATCGAATATGATTTTGAGAATACCTCATATGAAAATGACCTCTTTGTAAGCTCAATGGATATGAAGCTTTACGACAAGGATAATAATGTCCTTGAAAGCTATCCCTCAACACTTGCTAAGGAGCCATCCTCTGTCAGCAAGGGCAGAAAGGGAAGCGGCGTGCTTGCCTATGCACTCAATAATGATAATAACTATATTGAGCTTGAATATTACAGCAATATGTTCAATTCCTCAGCAGACTGTAAATTCATTCTTGAATGGTAACTTTAAAGTGAAATAATAGAGCGGCAGTTCAATGAACTGCCGCTCTAATCTTTTTTATTTATCTAGCCTTATATGTCGACTGTTCAACAATCTCCTGCATCTCAACAACTTCCTTGGGGAAGGTTGTTACATACTTATCCTGATAGTAGTTCTCTGCGTGGCAGTCAAAATTGCCTTGAGGATCGAAGGTTATTACTGTACATCCTCTCTGTGAGCCTCTCTTCTCAATGCCGATATAAGCGAGGTAATCTATACTCATACCGCAGGTAAGTCTTATACCCTTATAGTCGATAGAGAAGTTGTTATCGTGGTCATGACCTACAAATATTGCCTTTGTAGAGCCTAACTCCTGAACAGTTTCAAAGAAGCTGTCCTCACCCTCACCGCACATAACAATTCTACCGAGTTCGCCTGCTTTACCATATATACGCTGAACATTTGCTGTATCCTTAAAGCCATTTTCCATATATTCATACCATGCATCCTGCTGCTCTGTCAGCGGAATGTGGAAGAATGCTGCAGACTTTACATCTGCATTGCCGTGAAGACCTAACTCTTTCATCTTCTTAGCATTTATTTCATTAATCTTTAATACATTTTCCTTATACCATTCAACCTGATTCTCATGAATGTTATCATATTTCCACATAAGACCGAAAATATCACCGTCAACGTAAGCGTGAGAGTCAAGCATATAGAGGGACTGTGTGATTATGCCCTGAGAGTTTTTCACATTGATAATATGATTTCCGTAGCCGTCAACCTTATCTGGTCCCTTCTCGAAAAGACAATGCTCATATCCGCCGTTTTCATAAACGTCTGCTATTTCCTCACGGGAGAAATATGTATATGCCTCTGTATCGTGGTTGCCGAAAACAACAGTCCAATAAACGCCGAGCTGCTCCATAAGATTAGCAAACATCTTAGCTGATGACTTATTATTAAGTGTCGCGGAGAATGGCGGAACCGGCATAGACATATCGCCTGTTACGATAACGAGGTCGGGCTTCTCAGCTGTGACCATCGCTGCAACTGCATTCATTGCCTTTAAGTCCTCATCCATTGATTTCCAGCCTGCACCGATATGAACATCGGTAATTTGCAGAACCTTAAAATCTCTGTCTGTTGTGAAGGTCCAATATCCGTTTTCATCCTTAACCGGTACTAAGACCTCTTCCTTCTGTACTGCGGGGAACTTCTTAATGTTGTTGTTATTAATCTTGTTGCAAATCATATTTGCGACTGCACAAGCAGCAACAAGAGCAACAATAACAGCTAAAACAATAGCAGTTATTTTAAGTCCCCTGCCCTTCTTTTTCTCTTTCATTTTTTTATTTTCTCCTTTCAAAATAAATGCCTATATACTATTATATATTTGAATAAAAATGTCAAGTATCAGGCATTAAATTTTCAAATAAAAGTATTGTACATCATATCAATTTTATATGTCAAGCGCATAGAAGATTTATAAATTACTATATATAATGTATAGAGCAAAATCTTTCTTGTAGAGCAAAATCTTTCTTGCATAATAGGTTGGATGTTAGGATTAATTTACTGCATATAAAGCATAAATCATAAAATTTAGTGAATAAAAAGTCATTTTTTATCAAAACAAAGTCTTGCATTTTCCAAAAAAAGATTATATCATATTCTAGATAAATATTCAAATTAAATAATTAAACTCAAAAGCTGCGGCAGATTAAAGCAGATAAAGATATTTTTCAATATTTTTATAGCTTTTTAAAACAAGTGCTTGACTTTATTTGCCGTATGAGTTATTATATAACATAGTTAGCGGTAGCTAACTTTTTGTTTTAAAAAATGCTTTCCACTCGATAGGAAAAGTGATAAAAAAGGAGTGCAGCAATGATACCGCTTAGCTTTGCAGATGTAGGAGAAGAAAATATCATCAAGAAGGTCGGAGGCAAGCCAGAGATCAAGAAGCATCTTGAAAATCTTGGATTTGTTGTCGGCGCAAGCGTTGAGATAATCAATACTGTTAACGGTAACCTTATTGTTAAGGTTAAGGAGAGCCGTGTAGCATTAAGTATCGAAATGGCTCAAAAAATTATGGTATAAGCTTCTTTAAAAATTAATTGTCAACGAGAAGGAGGATAATTATGAACACTCTTAGAGCTACTAAGGTAGGGCAGACCGTTACAGTGGTTAAGCTTCATGGTGAGGGTGCAATCAAACGCCGCATAATGGATATGGGCATTACAAAGGGCGTTGAGATTTATGTTCGCAAGGTTGCGCCTTTAGGTGATCCGATTGAAATCACAGTTCGCGGATATGAGCTTTCACTGCGTAAGGCTGATGCAGAGATGATTGAAGTCAATTAACAATGACAAAAGGCTAATAAACTGGGGCAAAATCGCCCCTAATTTAATCAGCTGATAGTTAGCATTTGCTAACTGAGAGAGGAGAAAAAATATGGATTTGCGCATAGCATTAGCTGGTAACCCTAACAGCGGTAAAACCACGCTTTTCAACGCTTTGACAGGTGCTAATCAGTATGTCGGCAACTGGCCCGGCGTTACAGTTGAAAAAAAGGAAGGCAAATTAAAAAAGCATCACGATGTAACAATCACTGACCTTCCCGGTATCTATTCACTTTCGCCCTACACACTCGAAGAGGTTGTAGCAAGAGATTATCTCATCCACGAGCGTCCCGATGCAATTTTAAATATCGTCGACGGTACTAACCTTGAACGTAACCTCTACTTAACAACACAGTTAACAGAGCTTGGAATTCCCGTAGTAGTTGCAATCAATATGATTGATATTGTCAACAAACGCGGCGACAAAATCAATTTAAAGCAGCTGTCAGAAGCACTCGGCTGCAAGGTAGTTGAGATTTCAGCACTTAAAGGCACAGGAACAATGGACGCTGCCGCAGCTGCTATTGAAGCAGCCAAGGGTGCAAAAACAATTCCTATGCACAAGTTTTCAGGCTGCGTTGAGCATGCACTTGCACACATTGAGGAGGCTGCTCTTCACGATATGCCCGAAAATCAGCAGAGATGGTTCGCTGTTAAAATCTTTGAAAGAGATGAAAAGGTTCTCGCTGACTTAAAGCTTGCTGACGACAAGATGTCACATATCGAGAAGGATATTGCAGCTGCAGAAGAAGAGCTTGACGACGACGCAGAATCAATCATCACAAACGAACGCTATGTATACATAGGTGAGATTGTAAAGAGAAGCTATAAAAAGGTTTCTAAGGGCAAGCTCACAACATCAGATAAAATAGATAAGTTTGTAACAAACAGATTCTTAGCGCTTCCTCTTTTCGCATTAATTATGTTTGTTGTTTACGCTATCGCAATGGGACCGTGGACAGGACCTTGGTCAGAGCAGCCGTTCTTCTCAATCGGTACAGCAGGTACTGACTGGGCAAACGATGTTCTTTTCGGCGAGTGGGTTCCCCATCTCTTCGATGTACTCCTCACAGCAATCGGCGTTAGCGCTGAGGGCTGGGTTTATGGTCTTATTATGGATGGTATCGTAGCAGGTGTCGGTGCTGTTCTCGGCTTCGTTCCTCAGATGCTTGTTCTTTTCCTCTTCCTTTCAATGCTTGAGGATTGCGGTTATATGTCACGTATCGCATTTATCATGGATCGTATTTTCCGCCGCTTCGGTCTTTCAGGAAAATCCTTTATTCCTATGCTTGTCGCTACAGGCTGCGGCGTTCCCGGTATCATGGCAAGCCGTACAATCGAGCAGGACAGAGATCGTAAAATGACAATTATCACAACAGGCTTCATCCCCTGCGGTGCAAAGATGCCCATTATCGGTCTTTTTGCCGGTGCTATATTCAACAATTCACCCCTTGTTGCAACATCAGCTTTCTTCATAGGTATTGCAGCAGTTGTTATTTCAGGTATTATACTCAAGAAATTTAAGGCATTTGCAGGTGAGCCTGCTCCCTTCGTTATGGAGCTTCCCGCTTACCACCTCCCCGTCCCATCAAACGTACTTCGTGCAACATGGGAACGCGGCTGGAGCTTCATTAAGCGTGCCGGTACAATCATCTTGCTTTCATCAATCGTACTTTGGTTCCTTCAGGGCTACGGCTTCACAGACGGTGTATTCGATGCAGTTGAAGACAACAACACATCACTCTTAGCCTACATAGGCAAGGGCATAGCATGGTTATTCTATCCCCTCGGCTGGATGGGCGATATGGCTTGGAAAGCAGCAGTTGCGACTGTAACAGGTCTTATTGCTAAGGAAGAGGTTGTTAACACATTCGGTGTTCTTTATCACGCAGTTGAAGAGCTTGACGAGGTTGGTACAACAATCTGGCCTGCAGTTAAGGCTGATTTTGGTGCTGTAGCAGCTTACTCCTTTATGATTTTCAACCTTCTTTGCGCTCCCTGCTTCGCAGCTATGGGTGCTATCAAGCGTGAGATGAATAACTGGAAATGGACAACATTTGCAATCGCTTATATGTGTGGCTTTGCTTACTTAGTTTCAATGATAGTATTCCAGATTGCCGGTCTTTTCACAGGAGAAGCAGTCTTCTCAGTTTGGACAATCGTTGCGATTGCAGCTCTCATCGGTATGCTCTACCTGCTCTTTAGAAAGGGCTACAATCCTGAAAAAGATAACAGATTAAAAAATAACGTAAAATAAAATTAACCGTTCGGTTAATGGGAAAGGAGACGAAACGAAATGACAAGCGGAGATATTATAGTTTTGCTCATACTTGCAGCAGTAATAGGCCTTGCTGTCTATTCTCTTTATAAAAAGCATAAAAAGGGCGGCGGATGCTGCGGCAACTGCTCTGAGTGCTGTGGATGCTCCACTCCCGCTAAGGACGACCAAGAAGAAAAAGATAAATAAATACTTATCTTAACCTGCACTAAAACTTCATCCCTAAGTTGTTTAATTGCAGATTATAAAGTCTTAGTCGCTGAGGACTTTAATCAAAATAGAGCTAAACGCTATTATATGGCCTCCAAATAAAGAAACATAGCTAAATCCGACTGTATGCCTTGTGTGTGCAGTCGGATTTATTTTATTTATCGGCTTTTCGTTAAAATGACTAAAAAAATTCGTATACTATTTATATAGTACTTTTGTTATATCTAATTGCAAGTATTTTTTCTTTTGAGATATTTATTATATATTTATTGACACTTCTATTATTCTTTTAACGCAAAAGTTTATAAAAATCAAATATTTTGTTCATTATAAGTTCTTATTATTATACAGCTTGTAGCCCTATATTCTTTCATATTAGCACTAAGAAATGAATATATGCATCTAACTATGAATATATTCATTTTTGCCGTGTTTCCGCTTCAGCTTTTTATCATTGTAAAATATTAAACCCTAATCATATGCACTCTGCGAAAAAGCGGCATATTACGACAGACCAATTTGTATTTAACTGACAAAAATTATCATCTTTTCATTGATTGTCTAAAAATTTTTCACATAACAATATATCTTATTGCAAAAATCATACCTAATTCCATTTTTATTTGCATATTTACAATTTAATATTTATACATAATTAACAGTAGACTTTATCAACTTAAAATGATATAATAATTTCGGCTACTATTACAGAGAGTTAATAGGGTGAAAATTTAATACTATTTAGAAAGGAAAATTCATAATGAATCAGAAAAATGAATTTAAACCGTATGTCTCGGCTGAAAAGATTACTCCCGAGCTTACAGTAACTTCTATCATTATGGGTATCATCCTTGCAGTTGTATTCGGTGCAGCTAACGCATACCTCGGTCTTCGTGTTGGTATGACAGTTTCAGCATCTATTCCCGCAGCTGTTATTTCAATGGGTGTTATCCGCGTTATAATGAGGAAGAACTCAATCCTTGAGTCAAACCTTGTTCAGACAATCGGTTCAGCAGGTGAATCACTTGCAGCCGGTGCTATCTTCACACTCCCCGCACTCTTCATGTGGGCAAAGGATAGCTCTACAGGAATCGAGAAGCCCAGCTTCTTTGCAATCACCATAATCGCTCTTATCGGCGGTCTTCTTGGTGTATTCTTCATGGTTCCTCTTCGTAATGCTCTTATCGTAAGAGAGCATAACACTCTTCCCTACCCCGAAGGACAGGCTTGTGCAGAGGTTCTTCTTGCAGGTGAAGAGGGCGGTGCAAATGCTGGTACTGTTTTCGCAGGTCTTGGCATTGCAGCAGCATTCAAGTTCTTCATCGACGGTCTCAAGCTCGTTCCCTCAGAAATCAACGTTACTTTCGGTAAGGTAACAGAGGCTATCGGTGCAAAGGCTGGCGAAATCGTACATAAGGTTACAGGCTACCCCGGAACAATCGGCGCACAGATTTATCCCGCTGTTATGTCAGTTGGTTACATCTGCGGTCCCAGAATTTCTTCTTATATGTTCTCAGGCGGCGTTGTTGCTTGGATGGTACTTATTCCCCTCATGGTTATCCTCGGTGCTGACCATATCATGTATCCTGAAATGACTAAGACAATCGGTCAGGTATTCATGGAAGGCGGCGCAGGCGGCGTTTGGGGCAGCTACGTTCGTTACATCGGTGCCGGCGCTCTTGCAGCAGGCGGTATCATTAGCCTTGTTAAATCTCTTCCCCTTATCGTCCGTACATTCAGAGACTCCATTAAGTCAATGAAGGGCGGTATCGGCGGTTCTCAGATCCGTACAGATAAAGACATCGACATGAAGATTATCATCGCAGCTATCGTTGTTCTTACTCTTCTTGTATGGCTCGTTCCCGTAATTCCCGTAAATATTGTTGCAGCTATCATCATCGTTGTATTCGGCTTCTTCTTCGCAACTGTTTCTTCTAGAATGGTTGGTATCGTCGGCAGCTCAAACAACCCTGTATCAGGTATGGCTATCGCAACTCTTCTTTTCTCAACTCTTATTCTCACAGCAACATCAGGTGACGTTGCAGCAGATAGAGTTGCAATTATGACAGGTGCTATTGCAATCGGTTCAATCATCTGCATTATCGCAGCTATCGCAGGCGATACTTCACAGGACCTCAAGACAGGTTACCTCCTCGGTGCTACACCTTGGAAGCAGCAGGTCGGTGAGGTTATCGGTGTTGTAGCTTCTGCATTTGCTATCGGCGGTGTTCTCTATCTTCTTGATGCAGCTTGGTCATTCGGCGGTGCTGAAATCCCCGCTCCTCAGGCTACACTTATGAAGATGATCATCGAAGGTGTTGTTGACCAGCAGCTTCCTTGGGGCCTTGTACTTGTTGGTGTTGTACTTGCAGTTGTTATCGAGATTCTCGGTATCCCTGTACTTCCCTTCGCAATCGGTGTTTACCTTCCGGTTCAGCTTAACGCTTGCATCATGGTTGGTGGTCTTATCAGACTCTTCTTCAACAAGATGAAGAACAAGAATAAGGACGCTATCGTCAACGACGGTGTTCTCTACTGTTCAGGTATGATTGCTGGTGAAGGTCTTGTAGGTATCTTGCTTGCGGTATTCGCAATTGTTAAGATTAACGGTAAGACACTCGGCGACATCATCAATCTCAGCAGATTCACAGCAGGTCTTCCCAACTGGGCAGCACAGCTCACAAGCCTTGCAACATTCGCTCTTATGATTGTTATCCTTCTCAGCTTCACACTTTGGAAGAAGAGAAAGAACGTTGCTAAGAGCAGCGAAAAGGACGCTGAATAATTTTTATTTAGCTTAAAACCAGGTATTAATGCGCTGGGCATATTAAATATATGCCCAGCCTTTAGTTTGTTATGGAGTAAAAACCTATGTTCAAGAAAAAGAAAAAACTTGTTGTTGATAAAAACTACCTTGAGAGAATCCCTGTCAGAGCCGACTTAAAGTGGACTACTAATGATGAGGGCAAGGTAACTCTCTGGGTACACAACACAGCACTTTTACAAAAGCTTACTCAAAAACTCTTTTTCAAGCCTGAATACTCACAGGTTCATCTCGATTTTAACGGCAGCTTTATTTGGCCACTAATTGACGGTGAAAGTGACATCATTGCAATCGGTGAAAAGGTTAAGGAGCATTTTGGCGATGCTGCAGAACCGCTTTATGAAAGACTTGTTAAATTCTTTGAGATTTTAAAGAGCTATAATTTCATTTATTTCAAGGATGAAATGGAAGCTCTAGAAGCAAAAAAGAACAAGAAAAAACGCAATAAGAAATAAAATTTCTATATATGTGTAAAGAGAGACCACCTGCCCAGCAGGTGGTCTCTCTTCTATTATTTTTACGGGATTAATATAAGCTCACAGGTGCAGTCTGAAAATCTCATTTTCACTTCGTTGTTAACTTCATCTGATATTTTCTTTAAATCCTTAATTGCAAGTGAATCCCCTGTCACTTCAAAATAAACAGCAATCCACAGATGTCTGCCCGTTCTTGTAACATCGAAGAATCTAGGATTATATTTCTTCTCGCTCATATGTCTTGAGCATATCTCCTTTATCTGCTCCACTGTATTCTCGTCTGGAGAAAACAAAAAAACGTCTTTGATTGCATTCCACAGCATTTTTATACTCTTTGGAAGCATCATCAGCATAACCAGTATTGCTACAATAGTATCAAAATAAGGGGTTAACGCATCAAGTGCAGAGCCTTTAAAGAAAATTGCCAAAAAGAACGCTATTGAAAGTCCTATAGAATATGTAATATCCATTTTCCAGCCCAGCAGCTCAGCGTCCACCGTAGGTGAATTTATGTGCTTATTCATATTCTTCATAACTATATATATTATACTGCAGGCAAGTCCTAAAACTAGCTGGAATGCAGAAATTGACAGCTCATTGACCTCGTTGCCGCCTGATAGTGCAGTTTCAATAATTTCAACCGATGCACTGACCGATACTGAAATCATCATAAATCCCTTGATGATAATAAAAATAGATTCTACTTGAAAATAACCATAGGGATGCTTTTCTGATACAGGCTTGTGAAAAAGCGGTGTCAAAAATAGAATCAAGGCTATAAACACAAGCTCAGTGCCGTCGTACACAGCATCCATTAGTACAGACTGCGAATGACTCAAAATTGAGAAAATAAATTCCACTATCGCGAACGCAAGTCCTGCGAAGAAAGACAAAAGCAGAATCCTTTTTTCTCTTCGTTCACTTTGCATAAAAAATATTCCTTCCTCCCCCGCTCGGGGAAAATAACTGTTTACTATTGTTTTTATATATTATTATACACCATGATGTGCATATAGAAAATTCTTTTTATCTAAAAATCTTTTTCAGGCACAATAATCGGGATATTATACAAGGATAATAAAATAAAGCTTTTTTCTTGTTTATTTTGTATATGGCTTTTTATGAAAGCTGCTCATTTTTAAAGCTTTTAATCATTCACGCTGTAATAATAGCATAGAAGTTATAAAATAATCCCCGACAAAGGTCGGAGATTTTCTAAATTATAAGTCCTCGTCGTGCGTCAAAAGACTGTCATCGAGCATCAAGTCGGCAACAGTCACCCCATCGAGATAATTATTTATAATTGAGTTTAACTCATTCCACATTTTCTGTGTCCTGCACTTATCCTTTATAGAGCATTCCTGTGCTGTGCATTTCAAGCAGGCAACAGGTGCTAAATCTCCCTCTAAAAGTCTTAATATGTCGCCTACTCTGTATTGGTCAGGCTCTTTTGTCAGCTTATACCCGCCGCCCTTGCCATGCACGCCGACTATCAGCTTATTCTGTGATAGGGCAGGCAAAATTCTTTCCAAATATTTCAAGGATATATTCTGCCTCAAGGCGACCTCTTTCATAGGAATATAGCCCATATTCCTATGCTCAGCCAAGTCAATCATAACTCGCAGAGCGTATCTGCCCTTTGTTGAAATAAGCATTAAGAATCCTCCAAACAGATATTTCTAGAGTCCCACCATTGTAGTAGGTTGTATTAATTCTATCCTTTTTATTAGCTATTGTCAACTTCGCAGCACAATGTGATATAATAAGGTTATATTATTAGATTGGAGTACTTCTTATGATAAAGGTTTTATTCGTCTGCCATGGCAACATCTGCCGTTCACCTATGGCTGAATTTATATTTAAGGATATTGTTAAAAAGGCCGGAATGGAGAACGACTTTATAATAAAGTCAGCTGCGACAAGCTCTGAAACAATTTTCGGCGGTGTTGGAAGCCCTGTATATCCTCCTGCAAAAAAGGAGCTTGAAAAGCATGGCTTAAGCTGTGACAAAAAGCTTTCCGCCAGAATAAAAAAAGAGGACTATCAAATCTACGATTACATAGTCGTTATGGATAATAATAATTTAAGAAATATTATGCCTATAATAGGGGCTGACAAGGATGCAAAGGTCAAAAAGCTACTGTCCTTTGCAGGTCAAAGCAGAGATGTCAGCGATCCGTGGTACACTAGGGATTTTGAAACCTGCTACAAGGATATATTATTGGGCTGCAATGCTCTTTTTGGACAAATAAAGCTAGATAGCCAAGCTTAAAATTTACTTAATTTCCTGTTGATAAATAAATTTTTATCTTATACTGCTATAATTAGTTCAAGTCGATTTAGATATTTAATTATTGAAAGCGGTGATTTTATGTTGTTTGACTTTTATCCATGGGAAATTGAATCCGACGTGGAAAAGACTAGGGAGCTTTACAGACAGAACGACCACTCACTTGACAAAAGCATAAATGCGAGGTTTAAATCAAGCCTTACACAAAAACAGCTGGAATTTTTCGACTCACTCGGTGTAAACCTAGACAATATTTATATATCTGAATATGTCTACGAGATTCCCGAGGACGTTCATCAAGAGGCTAAAGAAATTTACAAAATGTCTGTACATTTCTTAATCACGGGCAAATTCACAGCCTTAACCGGTTTTCAAAAAAGACTTTATAATGACGAGCAGCTCTTTGGCGACGGTCTGCCTAAGGATTTGAAGATTATTGAGCTAGAGGATGAAAACGCTGTTCCCGCATACACTGTAGATGGTATAAGCTTTTCATTTAAACACCCAAAATTTGTAATTGACAAACCACGTTTTCAAGCATGGGATTGTGGCTATATCGTGGTTTGTGCAAATATAATGAAGGATTTATCCCTCACATAATTTTTGCCGACGACATAAAAAGTCGTCGGCTTTTTCATTGATTACATATTGAAAAATTATATTATTTTTCGTATTATCAAAATCCTATCTTATCGTGGGTTTTGAATACTTTATGAAAACCCTGCAGCATCTGACAATCATAGCTAAATCTACATATTTCAAAAACCTACTTGGATTTCATCAAAAGTTCAGATGATTTCAAAATAAAATTAACCGCAGGTTTTAGCCCGCGGTTATTTTTTATTGCACTTGTGTATTGAGCTTAAACTCTTCTATATTTTCTTCTTTGACAAGGTTCTTAGAAAGATTCAAATTCAATATAGACCTAACCTTATTTAAGTCGCTGACAATAAAGTCACGCATAATAATATTTGTTTTATCAAGCTTTTGAGCATCGTTATTTAAGCTTATGGCAAAATCTGTAAATACTTTTCCCCACTCAAGCTCCATTTCAGACGGCTTATCTGTCAATACAGTAGCTGTTCTCTGCGACTGAAGAACGAAAAATCCTGTGCCGTCGTAGCTGTCATAATATTCGGAGAAATGCTCAACAAGCTTATTTCCGTCGGGATTCTTATGGTATTTTCTATCGTAAAATGAATGGAGATCCTTTTCTCGCATATATAGAAAATCATTTTGTTTGACATCTTCTTCGTCAGTCCAAATAATTACGAAGTTTATTCCCTTTTCTCTTATCTCACCGATTGTTGTATTTTCGATTTCTTTAAAATCACTTTTGAGCATTGCTTTTGACATATCGAGCTGTGATGTTATAGCATCTATTACTTCATTATTAACACCCTTGCCGAGCTTTTGAAAGTCAAGGATAACAAACTCTGTGGGGTTCTCTTCAAAGAAGCGGTTTAAATCGTTTAAGACCTTATCGAACTTCATGCCCTTTATAATGCTGTGGAAGATTACTAAATCGTCACCCTTTTTAGTAACTCTTAAATCGAAGTATCTTGCGCCGCCAATAAGCTGGTCGTATATATCGTGTCCTTGAGTTCTTGAAAGAGGCATCATGCCGTTGCATGCGGCGTCGTGGCTTCCAGGAATTACTATTTTATTAAGCTTTGCATCGTCTTTTATGAAGCTTTGCCACTTGGCGAAAAATTCAATCTTTTCTACAGGCTCATAAAGTTCAGGTGTTGTATCACGATATGAATATAATATAAGAGCTGATATTATTACAACTAACACCATAAATATGCCTGCTGCGATTTTTAATGCTTTTTTCTTTTTCATATTTTTCACCTCGAAATAATAATATCATAGGCTGCATTGTTATTCAACAATAGAAATTTTCACATAAAAATAAGAGTCTTGAGTTTATTCTCAAGGCTCTTTTATATTTACTTTCGCTTTTTAATTATGTAGATTTCCCCATTTTGCCCGCTCTCGCAGCCGATAATTTCATACTCTTCCTCACTCTCTGAATGAGTAGCTGAAATATAGAAAAGCTCGTCGTCAAGATTCATATTGCTGTCGCTGTCATGAATCCTTGTAAATCGCTCAACTATGCCGCTGTCGGTCTGTTTCTTGCCAAAGAACATCTCATAAGGTCTTATCCAATAGCTCATATCTCCGTAGAGCTTTCGATATAGAACATAAAGCTCGTCATTTTCTCTTTCTCTTGCAAGACCGAGTACCTCGTATTTATTGCCCTTAAAATGTCTGTAAATACCCTTAACCTGCATTTTAAACACTTCCTTTAAGCTCGATTATAGTACTCATTAAATAAAAATTCAACACAATACGTTAATTCAAGAATAATATCGATAATGTGTTTGACATTTAATTAATCACTTGCTTTTCTTCTTCATTACCAAAGCAAACACGCTGCAGGTGCTTGTAACAACAGCAGCTAAAAGAATAAACCATATATATGGATGCATAAAAAGACACCTCCCAAAAAACTATTATACAAATAAAAAGTAATGCATTTATTATTTAAATGCTTTTAAAGCATAGTTTTCTTCCATTTTCTAATTTTAGTACGGAATGTTCCAAAAGGAGCAACTGTATTAATATGTATAAATTTATAAACCTCCCAAACAGCAGTTTTAGTAGCATCATCTGCCCATTTTCTTCTATGAGGAGTGAAAAGGTCTTCATCTGACATGGAATCGATCATTTCATATATTGCTTGGATATTGTTATTTAGCATTATTTTTAATTCTTGTATAGGCATATAAGCATATGTATCTGTAAAGTATTTATATAATTCACCTAGCTGATTCCATTTGAAATTGTCGCTTGGTGTTTTTACTTCTAAACCATTTCTTTCATCTTGTTCCCATTTTAGAATAAGAGTTGTCCAGCCTACTTGATAAGCAAGATTCTCTGCGGGAGTTCGGTCAACATCATCTGCACGGACATCCTTCATATCTTCGGGGATATTGTCAAACTCAGAAATATATTTAGTATAAGCTTTATTAATCTCATCCTTAAGCTCCTGCTTATTTTCATAAGTTTTCATGCGTACCTCATTTTAAATACCTTTATTATATGTATTATACTATGCGCATCTTAGCTTTAACAATATTAATCGAGAATATTAAATTATGTTTAGATTTTAAAGCATAGCTCTTGTTTTAAACCCTTAGTAAAAAATAAGCAGCAACGATTAATTTACTCGCAGCTGCTTTGATAATTTGCACTTATTATTTTTTAATTTTCAATCTTAATTTTTATCGTTTTTATACTGATTAATTTTATTTTGGTGAATCAACAAGAGCTTACTAGAATAAACTTTTTCTTGTTTAGATTCTTTTACTATATTCCATAATATAGAAGCAACTTTTAATTTATCTATATAACACTTGCTATTTTCATCTCTGCAAAAGTCTTTAAAAAAATTGTTCCACTCGCAGATTGAATGATCATATTTTGCATAATCAGATTTGCCATAATATACCTTAATCATGTCATTGATTGTAAAGTTTTTATCTTTATCTTGCTTTACCTTTCTCCAAGCAGCAGCCATATCTGCGTTAAACTTAAATGGTGTAATACCAGTTACAGCCGAAAAGTATTCTCTAAATTTTGCATTAAATGAAAATCCGCATTCAAGTAACGGTGTATCAAGTGTTATATTATCGTCGTTGCTGTGTGATATTTTTATTTTTTGGGGTTTTCTTATTTCACCTTGGAAATACGCTTCGATTATAGAATTTAATTCTTTTTTTACAGCATTATATTCAAGTCCCAGAGATTTACAAATCTCTGATAATTCCTCTTTATACCAATAGTATTGTCTAAATTCCTCATATGATATTAATTCATTAAATTTCGGTCTTTCAAACGACAATTTAATCACCCTTAATAAATATAAATCAGATATTGTGATATTCTATCATATTGTTATAATAGAATCGACAAAGACTATATGACGCTATATTTGTACAGCCATATAAATATAGTTGTTTTGATAGAGCCTTTAAATTAATAATCATACCTTATTCTTTTAATATATTAGCTCAAATTAGCAATTTGGGGGCAGCTTTATAATTGATTTCTTGCTTAATTTTAATATATAAGTCATTTTGAATTTACAACCATTGAAAATTGATTATCAACAATAATCGCTTGCTTGTTGTTAATCGGTCGAATATCCAAATCGTGATAATTGTCAAAAATTTGCTCTGTAGCCTTTTTAAACGGTATTGTGAGATAATGAGGCAAAATATAATAATCTATGAGATTCAAGCCATTATCATCTTTTTGTGAATAATCTGCTGGTCTTTTATCTATCCGCTCAATATAAGAAACAGTCGGTGCGCACACTATAGCACCTGCTGATTCACCTATCATCAATTTTCCTTTCTCCAATTCCTCCTTCAGCAATTTATCGACGCCTGTTCTTCTTAATTGGTCAATAAGGAAAAAAGAATTTCCGCCTGTAAAGTATATTACATCCGCAGCTTTAAATATTGTTTCTATTTTTGCGTATTTCTCTGATGAAATGTCAATTTCGTTAACTTCAGCTCCCATTTTCTTGAATAACCTTCTTGCAGAGCTTACATGTCCTGTATACCATTGATTAACAGCTGCAGTTTTAATAAATGCAATTTTTTTGTTTGCAATTTCATTTTTAACTAAATGTCCCACATTAGAAAAGTGCGAGCATAAAAACAATCTCATTATTTTCCTCCACAAAGCTTATATTTATAAACGGAATAATTTTTTAAATGTTTAATGCATTCTAGCACATTATCATATTTAATTCAATAAATCCTATAATTGCTTTCCCATAGATATTTTTGCATAAAAATAAAGCCGACTGAAATTCAGTCGGCTCTATCTGGCACCCCCTGCGGGAATCGAACCCACAACTAACCATTAGAAGCTTGATTTTTGGCGATTTTTGTAAGTGTAACTATCACGCAAAAAGCCTTATTTTAATTAGCAAATTAGCTGGGCGTTAGCAGGAACGAGCATTTTATTCGCAGTTTCTCTGTTAATTTGCTGTTATCTAATTTGCTTAGTTTTTATCTCGGTGATTACAAATTTATTACTTTCATCTGTTAGATAAATTGGAATAGGTTTAACAGATTCCGACTATGCATAATTGTACTTTAGCTGTCAGTCCATCGTTCCGTGATGATAGAAACTATGGCATCCGGTTTCAATATATTCACTTCATGGGAACATTCAGGAACAATATAAAGCACAGCATTGGGTAATTTTTCACTCAGTTCTTGAGCCGCTTTTCGATTTGCACGGTCTTTCTCTCCACAAACTACTGCCACAGGACAGGAAATTTTGGAAAGCTCTTGCGTAAAATCCAACTGTTTCATAGACGAAGATAGTCGGATCATGGCAGCTTTCGATAATCCGGTATTTGCAAAAGCACTTTTCGGCATAAGCCTGAAAATCAGATTTTGAACATTCAGCAACGCCGTTGGCATTTTATATTGTGCGCCAATTAAAATCAAAGAATCCACTTGATCGGGATGGCGAATGGAGTAATCCAGAGCAAGAACTGCTCCAAGTGACATTCCGCAGAGACGAATCTTCCCAGGGGTATTGTGGAGAAGTTTTTCCATATTTGCAAACACATCTGCGTAAGAAGATTCATAGGTAAACAAATCAATGCACGCAGCATCTACTTCCGGCAAATGCTTTGTTATATCATTCCACGCTTGTGCTGTTTGCCCCAGTCCATGTAGTAGAATAGTTTTCATTCCTTGTCCGCTGTATCTCCTTTCCTGTTGCAAAATAAGTAGTCTAACCCAAAGCACACAAGGGCAAGTACAAGCGTAATTACGCTGTTAAATATATCAGATGAGAAATCAAAATAAACTTGCGGTAGGAAATAAGCTGAAATATGAGTAATTGCAATCGGTATAGGAATTAAAAGTATTAATGAAAAGGCAAATGTACGCCATAAATTTCCCTTATACTTTTGAAAAATTCCATATATTGCCCATATAAGCACAATAGCAATTAACGTTATACATAATCCTAGGGTGAAGATAACACTCTTCTGCAAAAGTAAAGATAGAATTGCTAATAACGGGATTGGAATTAAGGTGGCTGCAAACAAGGTTTTCAAAACAATCCTTGTTTTAGCAATCAAACATGGAAGAAGCATTAACCATGTAGCTACTATTGACACAATAACAATCCATGACCATGATAGTTTCTCCGATGTAAAGTAATCACAAATTAGGCATACACACCCAGAAATCAATGCAAATGCAGAAACTATAATCAAAATAACTCTCTTGCTTTTTTCGGATAGACGACAATTCTTCTTCCTAAATGGAAGTTGCTCTGGTTCAAGCAAATCATCTTTAATCAGGTAATCAGAGGACACATTGAAAATGTCACTAAGTTGGGCTATAAAATCCAAATCTGGTGAAGATTGATTTAATTCCCATTTTGAAATTGTCTGTCGTGTGACATTTACTTTTTCAGCAAGTGCTTCTTGTGATAGTCCTCTCTGTTTCCTAAGTTTTTTTATTTTCTCTCCAAGTGTCATTCTATTTTCCTTCTTCAATTAAGTTTTGAGAAAATCATAACAGACAAGCTATTTTATGTCTACCAATCTACGCAGGAAACGGCGCAATGAACCGTTGCAACGTATGATTTTCTAAATATTTAAGGCTTTCTAGCCTGTTCAAGCATTTTCTTCATCAACTGTGTGATGTGATTGCCGTTGCATAAATCTGAAATCCGTTGTCTGGGTGTTCCGTGTAAAGCCATAGTACACACCTCGTCCGTTTATTAAATCTCCTAGCGAAGATAATATCTTAGTAAAACATTTTGGCGGAGAAGAGATACCCTCTAGCCCTGTTAATGTAAGCACTTCCGTGTATGGGAACAACGAACTCCCTGAACTGAAAGTCGGTATGCAAATACGAATTATGTTGGGCGGACAGGCTAAGGAAAGAACGATTTTGGAAATATATCCTTTAGCCTAAATAAATGCTGACTGATACAAAAGTGCTTTTTGTTGATGAGCATGATTTTGGCAGTTAGGCAACGAGTGTACACCCTATTCTTATAACGGAGCTTGAGTGTTAAGATTATTCCAATTTCTCCAACAAAAAATCTTTTGGCTATTCTACCACATCCCCATAATTAAATCAATAAAGGCTATATACCTGCTCAATAACAGTATATAGCCTTTAACAATATCATAAATAGTATCTAGTTTATAAGTTTATTTTTCCAATTGATCAATCGTCTTTCTAACTTTAAT
>SAMEA104404106__coassemble_129_pt1 | contig 102522 bp, 100 predicted proteins | sample SAMEA104404106__metabat2_high_PE_081 | metagenome-assembled genome bin SAMEA104404106 (sample SAMEA104404106) | Balaenoptera acutorostrata | reverse complement strand
TTATTGCAAGGGGTTTTTGCTATTTTATTGCTTTATTTACAACTGTTCCGCGTGTGCATATAGCGGTCACAAAAGCTTATTTCTTGAGTCCGTTTTTATGTATAAAATAGATAAGAGCAGCTTCGATAATTGCTCTCGAAGCTGCTCCAATTATTAAAAGTCTTTCTGCATTGTATCGTGGGCTAAAATCATACCGCCGATCTCATGCTCATCGTGCTTAGTATAATAGTATCCGCGTCTTTTATAGAAATCCACAGCTATAAGTGACGGTGAAAGTGTAACGCTCTTATATTTTTTTGAAATCTCGCTCTCCAATAAATCCATTATGCCTGTGCCGAGACCTCTGCCATGATATTCGGGCAAAATATAAACTCGTGTAATCTCGTTATTCTTTGCACATCCTGTACCGACAAGCTGCCCATTATCTTTAATAAGATACATCGAATGTTCCTTTATATCCCGCTCGATATTCTCTTTGCTGTGAATCCACAAAAAGAAATCCACTATCTCCTGATTATAGCATTCTATATATGTTCGTTTGACTGTTTCGCTCACGATTTCATATACAGAATCTAAGTCTTTTGGTTCCGCTTTTATGAACTGCATTTTAATCTCCTTATATACATTATATATAGAGAGTAATTTACATATACTTTTCGATGAAGGAATCTATCTTTTCTGAATACTCCTTAGGGGATGTATACATCGTTTCGATATGCCTTGTGTTTGGCATAAAAAGACAATCCTTTTCACCCTCATAAAATTCATAAAGCTTTGGACCATTCACTGCTGGTACAAGCTTATCATCCTTGCCGTGAACAAATAACATAGGAATTTTTGATTTTTTGAGGCTGCTTGTCACGTCTGAATCGTCAATATCATATTTTGCAATCAACTTGTTTAAATATCTTACTGGATTGTAGAGTGGGCCAACCTGATGACCTAGTGATGCCTTGGCATTTTCAAAGCCACTATCCTCAATTATGAACTTAACATTCTTCGGACAATGCCCGCTCATCTGCATAACTGTTGCTGCTCCCATTGAAAATCCGTGCAGAATAATCTGCGTATCCTCGCCGAATCTCTCAATTATATAATCGAGCCACTTTAAGCAGTCCTTATGTTCGAATACATCGAAGCCGATAAAATGTCCTTCACTCTCGCCCGATGCAGTATGATCACAGCAGAAAATATCTATATTGCGATCCTTATAAAATTTATAGAAGAATCCACCGACTTCAATATGGTCCTGTCTGTAACCGTGAATGATAAATGCTATTTTTTTACCCTCTGCGCCATTGTCAAAATAAAATCCCTTGAGTTTTTCTCCTCTTTCAGACTTCATCTCAATCCTTTCGCAGGGTTGATTTTTAAACTCCTCGTTTGCCTTATCCCTGACTATATAATAATTATCCTCATGCCCTTTTTTATCAAAAAGAAGAGTAAAAAGCTTCGAGTTGCATCTGCAAAACATAAATTTATAAAGTTCAACCACAAAGCTTATCAATAAGGCAAGCACTAAAGCAAGGACTATCCACAACACTGTCATTTTCTTCACCTTTTCTATTGTATTATAAATTGATTATACTATATGCTTTTTCTCTGTCAAGATTAAATTATTAATGCAATATGCACAACTTCAATTTTGCCTATTTAATGTGTGAAAATTATATTTTATCCTTGATAACACAGTATAGATTGTGCTATAGTCATCATTAGTAGAGCTGTCTAAAATTTTATATAACATAAGAAGGTATTAAAAATGAAATGCAGAAACTTTGCTCACCGCGGATTCAGCGGTAAGTATCCCGAGAACACAATGCTCGCATTCGAGAAGGCTCTCGAAATTGGATGTGAAGGAATCGAATTTGACGTTCACTTCACAAAAGACAAACAATTAGTTATTATCCATGACGAACTCATCGACCGCACCGGTGACCAAAAAGGTCTTGTAAAGGATATGACATATGACGAGCTTTGCAAGGTTAACTTCGCTTATAAATTCAAGGATGAGGTTCCGTTCCAGAGAATTCCCACTCTTCGTGAGTATTTTGAACTTGTTAAGGATAAGGATATTATCTCTAATATCGAATTAAAAACTGGTGTCTTTGAATATGACGGCATTGAACAGGCTGTTTATGATTTAATTAAGGAATTCGGTCTCCAGAATAAGGTTATCGTTTCTTCCTTCAACCACCATTCAGTTATGAGGATGAAGGCTATTGATCCCAAAATTGAATGTGGATTCCTTGTTGAAACTTGGATTCTCGACGTTGCTTCTTACATCGAGAAAAATCATATTGAGGCATATCACCCATATTTCTATCAGCTCACTCCCTCTGAGGTTGAAGACTTAAGAAAGCACAATATCAAGATTAACACTTGGACTGTCAACGAATATGAGGACATTCAAAAGATGATTGATATTGAAGCTGACGGCATTATCGGCAACTACCCCGATAGAGTCAAGGAGCTGCTTGTTAAAAACGGTCTTAGATAAATAAAAAGGTTCCTATATCGCATAGGGACTTTTTTCTAATTATGGTCTAAACAGCCGCAAATTCATTTGCTGGCTCAATAAAAATCTAGGATTAATTCCTGTAGGCAACATTTGCTTTTTCCCTGCCTTTAAATTATAATATTATAGTATTACATTTTGGAGGGATTTTATGGACTATCGCTATTTATCATATAAGCAAATTGAAAACGAATATAGAAGTTCATTCAGCCGACCTTGCATTGACGGTGTTTCAAGAGGTTGTAATCTCTGCACCGCTTATTGTGCCTATGATGAGCATCCTGGTTTCTTAACAGATAAATTAATAAAACAGCATCGCTGTCTAGAGAAAAACTGTTCCCTGCTTATAAGACGAAAAAACGATAAGCGCCAGCGCATTGTTATTGAATATACCCCCGAGCCTCAGGAGGTTATTGAAAATATGTTTTCTGACTATGAGGGACTAAAAATAATTGAAACTCATAAAATCACCGATAACTATTGGCATGTATCCTACATTGCGATTGCCAATTACGATATGGAAAAAATCGCAGCAAAGATTTTCAAGAAATACAATGTAAAAATTGATTTTGAGCTTTTGCCCTACAGCTTTGAAAATGCAGCAAGAATTATATTTAAAGAAAAATGAGCCTAAAGAGTCACCTGCACTCAATTAACTTTACAATCCATACCGAAAGATTACTAATAAATTCAAATATAAAAATGCAGATTAATATCCCCCTTTACTGTACAACAGCAGAGGGGGATTCCTATATGCTACACCTATATATTTTAACAAAGATGATTTTTAATTCATTGCTGCGCCGTCAACTGCAAGAATAACGCCTGTAATATATGAAGCTAAATCACTTGCAAGGAAAAGGAATGCATTTGCAACATCTTCAGGCTCACCAACTCTGCCAAGCGGTATACCCTTTGCGATATTGTCCGCTGTTTGCTTAGGAAGTGCAGAGAACATATCTGTTCTTGTTATACCGGGTGCAACTGCATTAACTCTAATATTATCATGTGCCAGCTCTCTTGCAAGGCTCTGGCTTATGCCGTTAACTGCAAATTTTGATGCTGGGTATGCAACACCTGCCGGCTGACCATACTTGGACACCATTGAGCTTGTATTGAGTATGACGCCGCCGCCCTGTTCCTTCATAATCGGAGCTGCAACTCTGGCTGTATAGAAAACTGCATTTACATTTATCTGCATAGTTTTATCAAATGATGCGGGATCGTAGCTGTGAAGCGGATCTCTAGCTGAAACGCCTGCATTGTTAACAAGAATATCCAGCTTTCCATATTGCTCATTAACCTCATTTATAGCCTGCTCAACCTCATTATAGTCTGTAAGCTTGGGCCACTTGCCGATTACATCCCAGTTCGGATTCACACTTTTGAGCTTATCTATTGCATTTTCAACTGTTTCCTGTTTTGAACCGAAAATCGCAACCTTTGCTCCATTTTCAAGGAACTTGTGTACAATGGCAAAGCCAATGCCCCTTGTACCGCCTGTAACTATAGCAACCTTTCCTTTAAGTAACTCCATTTTTATGTCCTCCCATATATATTATTTATTAATTTCTTTGCGTATCGATATTATTGTATTTATTAAACAAAATTTTATTTGATATGCTCATATTTTATTACATATTGCACATATTTTCAATAGGTTTATAAAAATTTTATCTATAAAATAAGCACCTTTTACGACAATAAGCTCTAATCTCGCCGCAAAAGGTGCTTTTTTTCTATAATATATTATTTAAATATTAAATAATATCTAGAAGCTGTTTTATATTCTTTTTACCGAAGGCTGTTTTCTCCTCGTTAATCACTAAACACGGAACGCTCATCACATTATACTTTTGCTTTAAATCGGGGTAGTGATTGATGTCAAAGACCTCAGCCTCAACAAGCTCATTCTCCGAAGCAATTTTCTGTGCAGCAATAACAAGTTCGGGACACATAGTGCAGGAAAGTGAAACAAGAATGCGAAGCCTCTTTTTTTCATCTATGGCTTTTATTCTGCTCATCGTCTGCTCATCTAAGCTCTGGCCTGAGCCTGATGCGTTGTAAAGTCCTAAAACAAAGGAAGTAAATTCATGTCCCCCCGGAACACCATGGAACGCAAGTCCCAACCATTCGCCACTATCGCTGCAAACCCTTACGCACGGGGCATAGTCCTGCTGCTGTGCTGTTATTTCCTCAATAGAGAGCTTATCTGTTAGCTTTGCAAGCTCATACATATATCTCTTTAATTCAGACGATAAGGCTGTATCATCTAAATATAGCTTTAGCAAAAGTTTGTTTTGCATTTTTGAGAAAACTGTGTTTAACTGATCGAGCATTTGCGGTGTGAAAAGCTCATTTTCTTCATCCTTAACCTCATTCTTATTTTGCTTTTCATCTTTAACATTATCGGGTATTTTAGGAATTATGCCTGTCTTTTCCTGCATTGCCGCTGCATATTTTTCAAGCTCAGTCGCCGCAATAGCACCATCTGCTGTAGCTGTTACAACCTGTCTTAATTTTTTGACACAGACATCACCTGCTGCATAAAGTCCGTCAACACTAGTTTTTTGGTTTGAGTCAGTTATAACATATCCCTGCTCGTTTATATCTGCAATGCCTTTTACTAAATCTGTTGCAGGCTCATAACCTGCAAATACGAAAACGCCGAATATTTCATTGTTTGGAGCTTCATATACAGTCGTTTCCCCTGTAAGCCTGTTTTTATATATCAGCTTTCTTATTATATTGTCACCTGATGCTTCTAAGACCTCGACATTTGTGACAACTGTAATTTTCTCATTATTTCTCGCCTCATCAGCTGCAGATTTAGCACATTTAAAGTCATCGCCTCTTATAAGGATAGTGACACTCTTAGCATACTTTGTTAAAAATACACTTTCCTCCGCAGCCGCAAATCCGCCGCCAATAACAAAGACGTGCTTTCCAGTAAAGAATTCACCATCACAGGTTGCACAATAAGCCACACCGTGACCTTTAAATTCCTGCTCGCCCTTAAAGCCGACAGCTCTGGGGTGCGCACCTGTTGCTAAAAGTACACCAAAGCATTTTAAATCGCCTCTTGAAGTACTAACAGTTTTAATATCTTTATCTGTATCGATTCGAGTAACCTCAGAAAACAAAAATTCTGCTCCAAAGGCTTCAGCCTGCCTGCGCATATTTTCTGTCAGCTCAGCTCCGCTTATTTCCCCTGTACCAGGATAGTTTACAACTTGAGCTGTGATAGTAATCTGACCGCCAAAATTCTCTTTTTCGACAACAAGAACTCTGTATCTCGCCCTTGCAAGATATATTGCAGCACTAAGTCCTGCCGGTCCGCCTCCTATTATAATAACATCATACATATCCTTCATCTTATTAATCCTCAATTTAAAGCTGTCCGACTAAATCAAGGCTGGGCTTTAATGTTTCTGCTCCCGGCTGCCACTTTGCAGGGCAAACCTCATCGCCGTGTTCATATACAAACTGACTTGCCTGAACCTTTCTGAAAAGCTCGTCTGCGTTTCTGCCGACATTTCCGCCGCTTACCTCATATGAAACAATAAGTCCATCGGGGTTTACAATGAAGCTTCCTCGTTCCGCAACACCCTCAGCTTCAATATAAACCTCAAAGTCCTTTGCAAGTGCATGAGTGGGATCTGCAAGCATAGGATAATTAATCTTCTGAATTCTCTGTGATGCATCGTGCCATGCCTTATGGACAAAATGAGTATCACAAGATACAGAATAAATTTCACATCCAATTTTCTTGAAATCCTCATATTTATTTGCCAAATCCTCAAGCTCTGTAGGGCATACAAACGTAAAATCTGCGGGATAGAAGAAGAATACGCTCCACTTACCCATAATATCCTGCTTTGTTACTGTTTGAAATGTTCCATTGCTGTAAGCCTCAACCTTAAAATCGCTGACTTCTTTTTTTATCATAGACATAATTATATGCCCTCCTTAAAGTTAATTTATAATCAGGTTAGTTATAGCTAACCTTTGACTTGATTATACTGTCACTCAAATAGTTTGTCAACTATTTTTTCACCTCTTTATAATTTTTTACATTTTATTAAGCATTATATTTTCTGCTATAATTTTATTTTTATACTATATCTTGTATTTAAAGTTAATCTTTGAGATTATGAATATGGTAATTGAAAAAGCCTATTTACAATTTTATTCTTAATTAAAGAAATATCTTAGTGTATATATTTTTGAAAAAACCTCATCTGGCATAGTCACATTATTCGCAAACTCTTTTATTATTGACAATCCTGCAGCTTCGATGTTAAAATTCAAAATATAGTATGCTGCAAAGTGAAAAGAGGAAAAATCATGAATACTGTAATTAAGCCCGACTATTTAAATGGCAAGGAATTTGAGCTTTTACGCTCTAACCCAGACAGAGGTTGGAGAATTGAAACATATATAACTCTCGGCAGCAACACCGTAATGTTTAATAGCGGCTTCACACCTGAGAAATTTCTAAACAGAGAGCTTGAGCATTATAAGGATTTAAATATAAATACTGTTCAGCTCTATGTCTATCTAACTCAATATATAAAAAAGCCACTCGACAGAAAGGCATTTGTCCAGCTTGAGAACTATTTAAAGCTTTTAAAAAAGAATAACCTCCGCGCTCTGCTTCGTTTTACGTATGAATATGATGTAAGCATGAAAATAGGTCCAACATCATCAAGAATCTTTTCCCATATTGAGCAGCTTAAACAATGGTTTTTGGAAAACGAAGATTTGGTGAAGCAAACCGTTATGGTTATTCAAGCGGGCTTTCTCGGTGCTTGGGGTGAATGGCACAGTGCAAAATATCCGCACAATGGGAAAACTGCACTTTTAAAAATCTGCGATATGACGCCCGATTACTTGACCGTTCAGGTAAGGCAGCAGAAATTCAAAGATAAAATAAAAAATTCCGACAATTATAATCGTGTTGGCTACCATGATGATTATTTAGTAGGCGTATACCACAAATGGAGTACGCCCAAAAGCGGTGTCAGCTCACAAAGCTTTAAACGCTTCGTTGAAGATTCACTCTACCGATTAAATGATGGAGAAATGCCGTGGGGAAAGGATAAGGTCTATAAAAATGGTTATATTGACGGCATTGAAATGCTTCAAGGTGCTAAGCTTAGAAGCCTAACCACTATGAGCATAACTCACAACTATACGGAGGATAACAGCTTATATAACGCACATCGTTGGCAAGGAGAAATGCTCTCCCCTGCTCAGCTTCAGAAGCTTTCAATCCCATACTTTTCCACATACTTTAGTGAAAATGAGGAAAAGTCCGTGTTTGATTTTTTGACAGACCATTTAGGCTATATGCTCGCAGTTGAAAAAATAGAACTCCTCGACAGCAACATATCAATCACTATAAAAAATAACGGCTTTGCACTTCCCTTTGGTTTTAGTGAATTTTCACTTTTCACCCATGACGGCAGCAATGTAAGAGAGTATCGAAAAGATGACTTTGATTTTTACGCTCTAACAGCAGGACAAACGGCTGAATTTACCTTTAACGCAAATTGTAAAAGCGTAAAAGCTATCGGTATAAGCCTTAAAAAGCCTATTGAAGATTTTTCCTCCATAAGATTTGCTAACCACTGTGACTTTAAGGACAGCATCAACTGGTTTACTTTATAACAAAAACCTCACTTCTTATAATAATTGAAGTGAGGTTTTTCTTTTGCAGACTTGTCATATAATTTTGTTTTTAGTATAATTTATAACAATATAATGTTCTTATAAATATTTAAAAAGGAGCAATATTATGATTATTTTTTATGCATTCGTTATACTTCTTTGCCTTTTTTTATTAGGCTTTGCTATTTGGTTTTTCGTTTACAAATCAATGGGCAAATGTCCAATATGCGCTTTAAAAAAGTTAATGCCCAAAACTAAGCTTACAATCGATATAAGCGAGCGTCCAGATTATGAGCCTCAATCCTCTCAGATGACGCCTCCTATGGGCTGGTCAAGCTGGAATACCTTTAGGCAAAATATCAGTGAGGATATTATCCTCGACACAGCAAAAGCTATGAAGGACTCCGGTCTTTTGGATGCAGGGTACAAATATATCAATCTCGATGACTGCTGGCACAGCTCACTTCGTGACGAAAATGGTAAATTGCAAAGTGACTTTGAAAAGTTTCCTCAGGGAATTCCTGCGATGGTCGAAAAAATCAATAAATTGGGCTTCAAGCTCGGTCTTTACACCTCAAATGGTGAAATGACCTGTGAGGATTTGCCAGCAAGCCTCGGAAAGGAACAGCTCGACGCTGACACCTTTGCTTCTTGGGGCTGTGAATTTTTAAAATATGATTTCTGCCATCACAAGTTTATAAGCGGTGACGCCCCTGCAATAGAGGGAATTGAGATAAGCGAAATCGGCAAGACTGCCCATATACGTCTATTCTGCGAGGATGCAGTTTTGAGCGGCAAGGCAAAAATTATCCCAAACAAAAAAATCCCTCATAAAAAGGCAATCGGCAGACTCAATCACGGTGCAGGCTCTGCAAGCTTTAATGTAAATGTAGATCGTGAAGCAGATTATATTTTCACTCTGCTTTTCTGCAAGTCAAAATCAATAAAGGATCAGTATTTGCAGGTCATAATTGGTAACGATATTCATGAAATCTTCTTCCCGAAATCAAAAGCCTTTAGTCCCACCGGACGAGCTCAATTAAAAATTCACCTTAAAAAGGGAAAAAATACTATATTAATCACAAATCCTATTGTAACAAATGCGGACAGCTCATACACTCAATATATGAGAATGGGCAGAGCTTTAAAAAATGCCGCTTACAAGACAGCAGAGGCCAACAATACAAAAATCAAGCCCATTACATATTCAATTTGCGAATGGGGCGTTTCAAACCCTGCCGTATGGGGTGCTAAAACAGGCAATCTTTGGCGTACAACACACGATATTCTACCCACATGGTTTAGTGTTCGTCATATTTATAATCGTACAATTAAGCTCTATAAATTTGCAAAGCCGGGTGCTTTTAATGATCCTGATATGCTTGAGGTAGGAAATGGCAATTTCACATTGGATGAAAACAAAGCACATTTTAGTACTTGGGCTATGATGGCTGCACCTCTTATCCTTGGCAACGATATTAGAAGCTTTGTGGATGAAGACTCAAGTGAATCTAAGTCCCCCATACTCGATATATTGACAAATGAGAAGATTATTGCAATCGATCAAGACAAGTTAGGTAAGCCTGCAAAGAGAATTAAATGGAATCTTTTAGCAGATGTAATCGCTCGCCCACTCGAAAATGGCGATATTGCTGTGTGTCTTTTCAATAAAGGTCCCTTTAGCATGAAATTAAGTGCGGACATCAATAAGCTTGCAAAAGATGAATATTTAAGCTTCTGTGTGTCCTCCAACTATAAAATTCATGAGATTTGGAGCGGAGAAACCTTTGAAGACACCAAGCTTTCAGCTCATCTAAAAAAGCACTCATGCAAGGTTTACAGAATCAGCAATATGTAAAATTAAATAGAATAATCCCCGATAAGCATTTCGCCTATCGGGGAATTTTGATTTATGCTGCTGTGCTGTCCTGCTCTGCTGCCTGTGTCTGTAGCTGTGTATCAGATTCCTGTATAATAGCTGTTGTTTCCTCCGGCTTTGTCTTTTTCGGCTTCTTTGTTTCTGCCTCAGCAATCTCGGGTGTTTCAGTATTTTGCATTGCACTGATATAATAGCCCTTCTTGCCGTTATCACGAAGAGTAATCTTCATATACTTATTCGGTTCAGGAGAAATATAATTTCCTCTTTCATCCTGATCCCAAGAGTCACCGCTTATATATCCGACTGTAAGAATTGTTGAGTCGCCCTTTTTATCCTGTGCAATAACACGCGGGATATAGATAGGAACAACACCTGTTAGCGGAACGATATAAGCTTTTCTTGTTTCATCGTAAGTGAAGGTATATGTACCGCCCTCGATTGTAGTGTGTAAAGGCTTTACTTCAGAGCCGAAGAGCTTTTCAAAGTGCTTTTCAACGTCCTTCTGCGGAACGATAAGACCTGAAACGTCGCCTTCTGCATACTCATATTTATCAGGTTCAATGTTACTGTTCATAAGCGCCCAAATTGTAGCATCTAAAAGCTGAGACATATCAGCCTTGCTAACATCATCAAACGGATCAGGATCATTCATAACAACAGGAGATAAGAACTTCTCATATTCTGTAAACTTCTCACTGTTATCTGCAAGCTTTGTAATACCGCCTATTGAAAGGGCAATAACACTCACGACACCGATTAATGCAAATACAACAATTACTATTCCTAAAGGAAGAGCCCATTTTTTCTTATCGGACTGCTTTTTTACGCTTTTCTTTTCAGCATCCTTTTTAAAATTAAATTTCTTAGCCATATATGTTCCTCCTTGTGTCTGTTAACGGATCTGTCCTGAGCCGTAAATAATATACTTTTCGCTTGTTAGATTTTTGACGCCCAGAGGTCCTCTAGCATGGAGCTTTTGAGTTGAAATACCTATCTCAGCACCGAATCCAAATTCTCCGCCATCTGTAAATCTTGTTGAAGCATTCACATATACTGCCGATGAGTCAACCTCTCGCATAAACTGCTGTGCTGTATCATAGTTTTGAGTAACTATGCATTCGCTGTGACCTGTTGAATATTTTGCAATATGCTCTATCGCCTCATCGACGCTCTCTACAGATTTTACACTTATTTTATAATCAAGATATTCTGTACCCCAATCCTCCTGCGTCGCTCTATGTGCTTGAGGAAGAATCTTACATACAGATTCATCACCATAAATCTCTACATTTTTAGTTTTGAGCTTATCATAAATCATAGGAAGCACTTTTTCTATTACATCTTTATGAATCAATAGGCTTTCGCAGGCATTACATACAGATGTTCTCGAAGTCTTTGCGTTAAAGACAATATCTGCCGCCATGGCAAAATCTGCATCCTTATCAACATATGTATGACAGTTGCCCGATCCAGTTTCAATAACCGGTACCGTTGCATTTTCAACAACGCTTTTTATAAGTCCCTTGCCGCCTCTTGGTATAAGGACATCTACATATCCGTTAGCTGTCATAAGTTCATTTGCACTCTGCCTTGATGTATCCTCTATTAGATTTATTGCATCTCTCGGCAGTCCCTTTGCCTCTACTGCATCACGCATAATTTCAGCTATAGCTTTGTTTGAGCTTATAGCTTCCTTTCCGCCTCTAAGAATAACTGCATTTCCTGACTTTAAGCAAAGTGCCGCTGCATCTGATGTGACATTCGGACGAGCTTCATATATTATAGCGACAACGCCTAATGGCACACTTACTTTTTCAAGCCTTAATCCGTTAGGTCTAGTTTCACCCCAAAGCACATTTCCAATGGGATCAGCCATTGCTGCAACTTCTCTTGCGCCCTGAGCCATTGCACTTATTCTCTCGCTTGACAAAGAGAGTCTGTCTATCATAGCTTCGCTCATGCCGTTTTTGCGGGCATTTTTGATGTCCTCAGCATTAGCCTCTATGATTTTTGCCTTATTTTCTTCGAGTGCCTGAGCAATAGCCATAAGAGCATCTGTTCTTGCCTGACCACCGCATTTAGCTAAAAGTCGCTGTGCTTTTTTAGCACCCTCGGCTATCTCCAAAACAGTTTTATTCATAAGCTTTCCTCTTCTGCAAAATTATTTTTTTGCGCTTAAAAAATGTGTACCAATCTGTCTGCCGTCAAATAACCTGTATAAATCCTCCGGCTCTGAGCCGTTCATAATAACCGTATCAATGCCTACCTCGCAAGCAATTTTTGCCGCATGGAGCTTTGTAATCATTCCGCCCGTACCGCGTGAGCTGCCCTTTGCATTTGCAAGAGCATAAATTTCATCTGTGATTTCCTCTACAACGGGGATTAATTTTGCATTCTCATCCTCTCTGGGATTTGCAGAATAAAGTCCGTCTATATCGGTTAAAATAACGAGTGCATCCGCATTTATAAGCTTTGCAACTGTAGCAGAAAGTGTGTCATTATCTCCAAAAACAATCTCTTCGACTGCCACGGAATCGTTTTCATTTATAATTGGGATTGAGCCAAATTCAAAGAGCTTATCAAATGAATTTATGAGATTTGTCCTTCTCTCCTCATTTTCAACATCGCTCTTTGTTATAAGCAGCTGACCGATTACATTGCCATATTCCGAAAACAGCTTATCATACATGAACATTAGCTCACATTGTCCTACTGTTGCTGCCGCCTGACGGCTGGGAGTGTCCTTGGGCTTTTCACGAAGTCCCAATTTTCCTACGCCCACGCCGATTGCACCTGAGGTTACAAGTGCTACCTCGATTCCAGAATTAGTTAAATCGGCAAGAACTCTTACAAGTCTTTCCATCCTGCGAAGATTTGTTTTTCCTGTTTCATATGTCAGTGTTGATGTACCAACCTTGATTACAACACGCTTTGGATTCTTAAGCGATTTCATAAAAATTATTCACCTTTTTAATTAAACTATATGAAATAATTATAGCATTATTTTTAAACTCTGACAACCTTATTATAGAACTTATCTCCTGCCGTATGACCTACTGCACATACTGAGCAATTAGAAAAATCTATTATTTTTTTTGCTGCCTCTCTTATATCGTCGAGCGTCACCCTGTTCACTCTTTCGACAAGCTCGTCCTCATTAAATGCCTTATTTAGAAGTATCTCACTCGTTCCAAATCTTGAAGCTCTTGCACCGCTTGATTCAAGCGACATTATAAGCCCTGCAAGATACTGCGCCTTAGCTAAATCAAGCTCCTCCTGAGTTACAGTATTTGGAAAATCCTTTATAACCTCGATTGATGCTTTAACTGCCTCTTTTTCATTTTCACTAGAAACAGATATTGCGATGTTGAAAACGCCCGTATTTATAAATGATGTCATAAACGAATCGATTGAATATACAAGACCTCTCTGTTCTCTTACAGCTCTAAAAAGTCTTGATGAGGTTGAGCCGCCGAGCATAGAGGCCATCAGCCTGTACACGCCTATATTTTCATCTGCCATGGATTTTCCCGCAAATCCAAGCACCACACTGTTTTGCTCAAAATCCTTTTCTACTGTTACTATTTTATTTTCAAAAATCTCTGTTGGCATTGAAGATGCTTCCTCACCTCTTGGCATATTTTCAAAATATTGCCTGCATTTTTCAATCATCTCATCCTTGGGAAAAGCTCCTGTAAATGCAATTACCATTCTATTGGGTGCATAGTATTTTTTCATATGCTCACGTATCATCTCTTGTGTAAATGAAGAAACTGTTTCCCTTGTGCCTAAAACATATCTGCCAAGTGATGATTTATTAAAGGTATTATAATAAAATAAATCCATGCATAAGTCAGTCGGACTTGACTCATACATTGCAATTTCTTCCTTTACTACACCTTTTTCAAGCTCTATATCGGCAGTGTCAAGCTTTGGATTTTTCAGCATATCACACAGAATATCAAGGCTCTTTACCGCATCCTTTTCGAGTACTCTCGAGTAAAAGCAGGTGACCTCTTTATCTGTATACGCATTTAGTCCGCCGCCCATAAAATCAGCTTCCCTCGCTATGTCGGCAGCACTTCTTCTCTGTGTGCCTTTAAAAACCATATGCTCAATAAAGTGGGAAATTCCGCTTGTCATGTCATCTTCATATCGTGAGCCACTCGCTACCCAAATGCCCATATAGCAGCTCTTCGCAGTTGGATTTTCCTCGTATAAGATTCTCAATCCATTATCAAGTGTTATCTTCTCTAATTTCAAAATTAAGTCTCTCCTTAATATATGCACATTAATACTATACAATAATATTATGATTTAATGAGATTGTCAATAAATTGACCTTTTGCCTCGAGCTTTTCGTTATTTTTTTATCTATTCAATTCTTTCTGCCACACTAATTTATGAATTATACTTTCATTTTTGTTGCGTTTTTGTACTGCTGTTTGGTGAAAATATGGGAGAAATCACGAAATTATGAAACGCACTTTTAAAAAACTTGCAAAATTTACGTTTTTATATTAAAATAAACGGCATAGCGTAATTTATGAATAAAGAGATTAGAGTATTTTAAGAGAAATCAGAGAGGGGCAATAGTAATGAGTTATGTCGATGATATGATTCTTTATATTCAACAAAAAAATTCAACTCAGCCCGAGTTTGTTCAGGCAGCAGTAGAGGTTATGGAATCTATCCGACCTGTTATTGAGGCTAACAAAATATATCAGGATTGGTCTTTACTCGAAAGACTTATAGAGCCTGAAAGAGCAACAGTTTTCCGTGTTGCTTGGCATGATGATAACGGCAAGGTTCACACAAATCGTGGTTATCGTGTTCAGTTCAACTCAGCAATCGGTCCTTATAAGGGCGGTCTTCGCTTCCACCCTTCTGTTAACATGAGCATTATCAAATTCTTAGGCTTTGAGCAGATTTTCAAGAATTCGCTCACAGGTCTTCCAATAGGCGGCGGCAAGGGCGGCTCTGACTTTGATCCAAAGGGCAAAAGTGAGCTTGAAATTATGCGCTTCTGCCAGAGCTTTATGACAGCTCTTTACAGAGTTATCGGTCCTAACACAGACGTTCCGGCAGGTGACATCGGTGTAGGCGCTAGAGAAATCGGCTATATGTTCGGTCAGTATAAGAGAATCACCGGTCAGTACGAAGGTGTTTTAACAGGTAAAGGTCTTTCCTTCGGCGGTTCACTCGCAAGAAGAGAGGCTACAGGCTACGGTCTTGTTTATCTCACAGAGGAGCTTTTAAAGAATCACGAGGATTCAATAGAGGGCAAAAATGTCTGCGTATCAGGCTCAGGCAACGTTGCAACCTATGCCATTGAAAAGGCAATTTCACTCGGTGCTAACGTCATCACAGCCTCTGACTCCTCAGGATTTATCTATGATCCAGAGGGCATCGATGTTGAAATTCTCAAGGAGATTAAAGAAAACAGACGTGCAAGAATTTCTGAATATACTCTTCTTCGTCCGCAGGCAAAATTCTATGAAGGACAGCGTCCGTGGATTGTTCCTTGTGATATAGCACTTCCCTGTGCTACACAGAATGAATTAGAATTAAAGGATGCTAAGGAGCTTATCAAAAACGGCTGTATGGCTGTTGCTGAGGGTGCTAATATGCCCACAACAGCAGAGGCTACTCAGGCTATTCAGCAGTCAGGTCTTCTGTTCGCACCCGGCAAGGCTGCAAATGCCGGCGGTGTTGCAACATCTGCACTTGAAATGAGCCAGAACTCTGCAAGAGTCAGCTGGACCTTTGAAAAGGTTGACAGACAGCTCAACAACATCATGGTTAACATCTATCACAATATGGCTGATGCCGCTAAGGAATACGGCTTCAAGGACAACTTCGTAGTAGGTGCGAATATCGCAGGCTTTACTAAGGTTGCAGATGCTATGATGGCTCAGGGCATAGTTTAAGCTATTTAATTTCGACAACATCATTAATCATAACACGAGCAAACAGCAGGCTATCCAAGATAGCCTGCTGTTTGACTTATTGCTTTTTATTTCTAATCCGCATACTTTTTCTTTGCAATATATTATTGGCTGCTGATACTTAAGCCATAATTTTATAAAAATAACACCATCAGCTATTACTGATGGTGTATGATTTATTTAACTGGTGTACCTTCCTTAGCATTAACCAAGTTTTGGAAAACTGCTACGTATGATGATGAAATAAACTTGTCTATATGCATTGAGCCAAAATACCAATGCTTAAAATTACATGCCTTTGCAAGCTCTTCAAAATATGTATTAAGGCTTGTTACTCTTACAGGCTCTTTATCCTGAAGCTTCAAGAAGCCCTTAAGCTTAGTTGGCGGCTCATGTGTTATAACAATATCAATCTTATTCTTATACTTCTTAAGATTCTCTACGCCCTCCATAAGCTCATTCTGAGTGGGAATCTCATCATATGACCATTCCCCGTTCGTCGCACGCAAATCTATATCTGGGCTTTCTCCTCCGCCCATTGTAAATACCCTTTCTCCGTCGAAGTCATAAATCTGTCCTCTTAAAAGATGATAGAGATTTCCTCCGATGTGCTGAGCCTTTGAGCCGTGGAAATCTACTGTTTCATACTGCTTTAAAAGCTCAAAATTTTCATGTGTTCCGTCGACAAAGCATACAGTATATTTTTGATTGCAAATCTTTTTAAGAAGCTTACTCTCCTTTTTTGAGCCATCCCATATGAATCCGAAATCTCCGCATATGAAAAGGACATCGTCCTTTTTAAGCTTTTTAAATTTTGAGGAGGCAAAGCGTTCATAGTCTCCGTGCATATCTCCAGTAACATAAAGCATATAACAAATCCTCCTTTTTAAAAATGCGCAATTACTATTTATTTTGCAGCTAAAAAATGTTATAATCATTTTAACATAGCTTTATCTTAAGCATATATATTATAATACAACATTTGGTGGTGACTTGTCTATGAAAAAAGGGATAAAATTTTTATTATCCTTCACACTCATCTTTGCGATATTCTCTTCAATGCCTGTATTCGCAAATTATAATACAGTATTTGATAAATCCTTGCAAAAGGAAAAGAAGCAGATTTACGCAGATACTTATCTTTTAGTCAGCCTTGATAATGATACTGTGATATTCGAAAAGAATGCTGATAAAAAGAACGCTCCTGCTTCGCTAACTAAAATAATTACAGCAAGTATTGTTATTGAAAAATGCCCTGACCTCAATCAAAAGATAAAAATTGAAAGAGCGCCGCTTGAACTTCTCTATGGTACGGGCAGCTCAATGGCAGGTCTTGTTCCAGGTGAGGAGCTTAGTATCAAGGATCTTCTCTACTGCCTTATGGTCAGGAGCGGCAACGATGCGGCTAATATATTGGCAGACTATATCGGCAATGGCTCTATACCCGCTTTTGTAGATATGATGAACGATTTAGCAAAAAGACTCGGCTGCAAGAATACTCATTTTGCAAATCCACATGGTCTTGACGATCCTAATCATTACACGACAGCGAGAGATTTATTGACATTTACAAAATATGCACTTTCTTTGCCTCACTTTGAAGAGATAACAAGTACACTTCACTATAAAATCCCTGCGACCTCAAAAAGTCCTGAAAGAAATCTTCATAACACAAATCATCTTATGAATAAGGCTTTTGCCGACTACTATTCGCCATACGCTAAAGGCATCAAAACAGGTACTACAGACAATGCAGGACGCTGTGTCATATCTAAGGGTACCGGAAATGGATATAACTATTTAGCTGTTGTCATGGGTTCTCCGTTTAAAAATATCGATGATGATCCGATTGAGGAAAACTGTGCCTTTGTTGACTGCAAGACTATGTTTGACTGGGTATTTAAAAATATTGAGCTTCAAGCAGTTGCAAGCCCAAATCAAATTGTCGATGAAATACCCATTGAGCTTTCATTTGAAAAGGATTTTCTAACACTCGTACCCCAAGAGGAGGTCTTAGCCCTTGTTCCTAAGGGAACAGACGGCGGCGGCGTGCTTATTGAACCAATTAAGGATTCTATTGCCCAGGACGTTAAAGCACCTATAGAAAAGGGGCAGGTTTTAGGTCAGGCGAGAGTTCTCTATGCAGGCTCTGAAATAGCAAGGGTTAATTTAGTTGCCTCTGAAACAATAGACAGAAATCCAATTCTTTTCTTAGCCTCTATCATAAAGGATGCTGTTACAAGCACGCCCTTTATTATTATCGCCTCTGTTTTTGCTTCACTGTTCTTAATTTTCATAATAATCCAGCTTGTTCACAAGCATCTTGAAAAGAAAAAGAGAGAGCTTCATCTTGTAACTCCTACTGTAAACAGCTCAGGAAAATATACAAACAAAAACAAAGATAAGAAAAAGAAATAAGTTTATATTCTAAAGAGCAGTATCTTTTGATACTGCTCTTTTTATATCCTATTAGTGGACAATTATAGTTTGATATAGGTTTAAGCTATAAAAAAACACTGCCTGTACAAGACAGACAGTGTCATTTTGAGTTCTAGCAAAAATGTTAAAAGTTAAATTACTTAACCTCAACAGTTGCGCCAGCTTCTTCAAGCTTTGACTTGATTGTCTCTGCTTCGTCAGCTGAAACCTTCTCCTTGATTGCCTTGGGAGCGCCATCAACGATAGCCTTTGCTTCCTTAAGGCCAAGACCTGTGAGCTCACGAACAGCCTTGATAACGTTGATCTTACCTGCGCCTGCAGATGTAAGGATAACGTCGAATTCTGTCTGCTCAGCTGCTGCTGCGCCGCCTTCTGCGGGAGCTGCTACTGCTACAGCTGCTGCTGCAGATACGCCATATCTTTCTTCAACAGCTGAAACAAGCTCTGAAAGCTCGATAACTGTAAGAGTGTCAAGAGTTTCTAAAATGCTAGTAATTTTCTCGTTCATTTTTAATTACCTCCAAATAGTATTTTTAATTAAGCCTCAGCAGGAGCTTCTGCTTCCTGTGCGGGTTCGTTCTTCTGCTCAACAAGAGCCTGCATAGCTCTAGCAAAAGCAGCGATGGGTGCGTTGAACGCATTGCATACAGTTGCAAGGAGTACTTCCTTTGAGGGAAGCTTTGCAAGGTGCTCTACTGTGGGAACATCGATTACCTTACCATCCATGAAACCTTTTTTGATTGTGAACTTTGCATTTGACTCAGCAAACTTATTAAGAATGCGAGCAGCTGCAGTGTAGTCATCAGCACTTGTAGCAATAGCAGTTGTTCCTGAAAGAACATCCTCTATTCCTTCGAGTTCAGCCTTTTCAGCAGCAAGCTTGAGAGCTGTGTTCTTAACAACCTCATACTTAACGCCGGCCTCACGAAGCTCCTTACGAAGCTTAGTATCGTCTTCTACAGTAATACCCTTGTAATCAACGATAACACCTGCAACTGAAGCCTTAATTGTTTCTGCAAGTTCGCTAACAATAGCTTTCTTCTGTTCAAGAATCTTTTCGCTTGGCATGAATTTCACCTCCGTTATTGGTGGTTGCAAAGGCAAAAGGAAAAAACCCTTTTCCGCAATCCGTGGAAAAGGGCATAAATCTGCAAAAATTTAATGCAGCTTCCTCTCCTCGGCAGGCGGTTTTCACCTTATGCTGGGCTATAGCCCTTTGCACCTGCTGTCTATGGTTTAGAACAGCTTTATTATATTAACACATCCCGAAGGATGTGTCAATAGTTTTTTGAAATTTTAATTATTCAGCGCTTACGCCAAGAACCTTAGCGGGGTTTACACGAACGCCAGGGCCCATTGTTGAAGCAAGAACGCATGAACGAATGTACTGGCCCTTTGATGTAGCAGGCTTAGCCTTAACGATAGCTTCGAGAAGTGTTGCGAAGTTCTCTGCAAGCTTATCAGCGCCGAATGAAGCCTTACCGATGGGGCAGTGAATGATGTTTGTCTTATCAAGACGGTACTCAATCTTACCAGCCTTAGCCTCTGTAACTGCACGAGCTACGTCAGGAGTAACTGTACCAGCCTTGGGTGTGGGCATAAGACCACGGGGACCAAGGATCTTACCAAGACGACCAACAAGGCCCATCATGTTCGGAGCTGCAACTGCAACGTCGAAATCAAGGAAGCCTTCGCCCTGAATCTTAGCAACAAGGTCCTCAGCGCCAACGATCTCTGCGCCTGCTGCCTTAGCTGCCTCTGCCTGCTCGCCCTTAGCAAATACTGCTACGCGAACATTCTTACCTGTACCGTTAGGAAGAACAACAGCGCCTCTAACCTGCTGGTCAGCGTGACGTGAGTCAACGCCAAGGCGGATGTGAACTTCTACTGTTTCGTCAAACTTTGCTGTAGCTGTCTTAACAGCTAACTCAAGAGCCTCCTTGGGCTCATAAAGAGATGCGCGGTCGATTAACTTTGCGCCATCTACATATTTCTTACCATGTTTCATATTATAGTTTCCTCCCAATCATGTGGTTAAATCGGATTCTTCCTCCCACAGGAAGCATCAATCAGTTACTGTTACGCCCATGCTGCGTGCTGTACCTGCTACCATGCTCATAGCAGATTCAATTGTTGCAGCTGTGAGATCGGGCATCTTCTGCTCAGCGATCTTTCTTACCTGCTCGCTTGTGATTGTTGCAACCTTATCCTTATTGGGAACACCTGAACCGCTCTCAATACCTGCAGCCTTCTTGATAAGAACTGCTGCGGGGGGTGTCTTTGTTATAAATGTGAAGGAACGATCAGCGTAAACTGTGATAACAACAGGGATAATAAGGCCCATGTCGTTCTTTGTTCTCTCGTTGAATTCCTTTGTGAATGCCATGATATTAACGCCGTGCTGACCAAGAGCAGGTCCAACAGGCGGTGCCGGTGTTGCCTTTCCGGCAGCGATCTGTAATTTGATTAAGCCAACAACTTTCTGTGCCATAATCTGCACCTCCATAGTAATGTGGTAAATGTCGGGGATTCTCTCCCCTCCCACTGAAGCCTAAGCTTCATGCACTAAACGTGCATATAATAAGAGCAAAAGCTCGTATTATCGGGAATTAATCTTTTTCGATTGCCTTAACATCATAAATGCTAAGGTCTGCATTTGTCTTCTTGCCGAACCAATCAACAACAAGAACAACTCTCTCATTTGCAAGGTCAATGGATGAAACGATTCCGTGCATGCCCATGAAGCTGTCCTCTGTTATCTCAACCTCATCGCCAACATTAAATACCGAAGCTACCTTTGCTTCAAGAGCTTCACTCTCAATGCCGAAGGCTTCAACCTCTGCATCATTTAAGGGAGTAGCCTTGCTTTCCGGACCTACGAAGCCCGTAACACCTCTTGTGTTTCTGATTACGAACCAAGCGTCATCAGTCATTGCAAGCTCTTCCTTGTCGTTATAAGCGACGGTTGCCTTAACAAAGACATAGCAGGGATAGCACTTTTCCTCAGTTTCTATCTTCTGACCATCCTTGATTTCTGTCTCAATTCGTGTAGGGATCTTTATTTCAAGAATCTGATCCTGCATTCCACGGTTTTCAACCATCTTTTCAATGTTTGCTGCTACCTTGTTTTCATAGCCTGAATAAGTATGAACAACAAACCATTTAGTATCAGACATCATTTTTCCCCCTACTATTAGCCGAGACTAATGAGATTCATAATTGCTGCAGCTGCTTGTGCGTTACCGGATGTATTCTTTGCAAGCTTAACTAAAAGCTCGACGAGGAACGATAAGCCCTGATCAATAGCAAAGATAACTACGCATACAACTGCGACCGAAACTAAAACAACACCAGTGTTTTTAAGAACTGTGTGTGAGTCCGGCCATGTGATTTTTTTGATCTCGCCTCTGAAATCCTTCCAGAACTTCTTGAATCCGTTTCCGAATCTCTTAAAGATGTTGCCCTTAGGATTCTTCGCCTTAGAAGCCTTAGCTTTGCTGTTTTCCTTTTCAGCCTTAGCTACCTTCTGAGCAGCTGTAAGTTTGCTGTTAGCATTCTTTTCAGCGTTGGCGACCTTTTTTGCGGCAGAGGACTTTTCTTTTTTAGCCATCTGTTATTCCTCCCGCCTTACTTTGTTTCTTTGTGGAGAGTATGCTTTCTGCAGAAACGGCAGTACTTGTTCATCTCCAACCTGTCCGGTGAATTCTTCTTGTTTTTAACAGTGTTGTAGTTGCGCTGCTTGCATTCGCTACAAGCAAGAGTAATCTTAACTCTCATAACGGCACCTCCATTATTTAGGAATTTTTAAGCCTCCCTCTGAACCGGCTCTAGATTTATGAGGGCATAAAAAAACAACCCTCTCTCAGAGGTACTACTATAATACCATACATCCCCTTATACGTCAACACTTTTGGAAATTCTTTTTGCCTTTTGCAAAGTCTTGACAGGTTTGAACAAGTTAAAAAGGAAAAAGCTTATATTCTTTTATATTTATACTAAAAAAGCAGGGATTTTTATAATCCCCGCTATAAGTATCAGTTCAAAAACTACATTAATTTGTCGCTTTTAGTCGATATGTTCAAGCATTGCAACTGCCTGCTCATGCTCCTGAGCCGTTACAGAATAAAAATAGTTTCCGTAATCATCGACGCAGAAATATCTGTAATCGCCCTCTGGATTGAGTGCCGCATCTAAGGCATATGCACTCGGTGTACATATAGGACCTGCAGGCAATGCCGAGCATATCAAGGTGTTGTAATACTCATTATATTTCTTAGCGGAATCTATATCACCCTGTGCAATATACGGCTTTATATTATTCTCAATATATATGGCAGTGGATTGCATTTCAAGTTTAGTTCCGTCTGATAATCTGTTATTTATAACAGCGGAGAGTTTTTTCATCTCCTTTACATTTATGCACTCCTTTTGAATTATAGATGCAATTATTATAACGTCATCTATCGTTTTGCCCTGCTTTGCAATTTGGCGGCGATACTGGCTTGTGACCTTACTCTCCGTTCTTCTGAGCATTGCCCCAATAATATCCTCAGGCTTTGAGTTCTTCTCAAACACATATTCACCCGAGCAGAGATAGCCCTCAAGCACATGAGCTCTGCCTGTATTCTTTTGTGCCTTAATCAATGGATAGTATGTAAAATTAAAGTTCTGTGCCGCATTCATAAGCTGTGAAAATGTAGATATGCCGCTGTCCTCTATAACAGAGAAAATTTCCGTCATAGTAAGACCTGCAGGAATATTTATACGCACAGTTTCTTTGGCTTCTTCTTTTTTCTTTTTAGGCCTTATTATTTGCGGCAGCATTTCCACTATCTTTTTTATAGAGCTTTTTTCTTCGGATTTTTGTGTTTGAGGCTCGCTCTCACTCTCTAAATTATCAACGCTTTCGCTTACATCAACACGCAATCCCTTATAAACATATTCCCTTGTTGCAGCAACAGGCTCAGTTGTCTGCGATTCCTTTTCCGGCACAGAATGCATACATGAGGCTGATGTAAATACAAACATTAAAGCAAGTACTGCACATACTACTCTTTGTTTGATTTTCATTTTAATTTTTCCTTTCTCTTCTATACGCATTCAACATGCGTATCTCCTAAAAACTTTTTCCTGTAAAGTCAATCATAAATTGTTATAAGCATAATTGGTCAGCATAATGTCATAATAATCCAATTATTTATTATTGTAATATATGTAATGCTTAATTGTCAAGGAATCGAATTTTTTTGGCAAAGCTTTATGTTTTATTAACCTATATATTGAATTAACACTGCGTCAAGTCTATAATCAAGAAAAAGGAGTGATAACTTATGAGAATTAAATATCTCGGTACAGCGGCAGCTGAGGGCGTACCCGCCATATTCTGCTCATGTGAGGTATGTAAAAAAGCAAGAGAACTGGGCGGAAGAAATATTAGAACCCGCTCTCAAGCAATAATTGACGATAGGCTTTTAATTGATTTTCCGCCGGACTCATGCGTTCACTTCATGACAAACAGCATTGATGCCATAAAAATAGAAAACTGTCTTATCACTCACGGTCACACAGATCATCTCTATGCCGAAGACTTTGAAATGAGAAAATTTGGATATGCAAATTTTGAAAATGATGAAAAGACCATATTAAATGTATATATGTCTAAAAAATCAAGGTTCTTTGTCAAGTGCAAGGAGAAGGATTATAAAGTAAAGTACGATACTATAAAGCTTCATACAGTAAAGCCCTTTTCCCCCTTTAAGGTTGACAAATACACTGTAACAGCTTTAAAGGCTGACCACGACGCTTTAACAGAGCCATTTATATACATTATAAGTGACGGCAAATCTACTCTTCTTTATGCCAACGACACCGGCTATTTTCCTGATGAAACATGGGCATATCTTGAAAAAGCTAAACCACATTTCGATTTTGTTTCGCTCGACTGTACCGGATGTATATTAAAATATCGTACTAATCACATGGGCTTACAAGCTAATATCGATGTAAAAAAACAGATTTTTAAAGCTTGGCTTAGCTGACGAAAGCACTGTTTTCTGCTGCAACCATTTTTCGCATAACGGCGGTGCAGTATATGATGACTTCGTGCCTTTAGCTCAAAAAGAGGGCTTTATAGTTTCCTACGATTCCATGCAATATGACTTTTAACAGCTTCAAAATGACTTATTTTTAGCTTATTATAATGCTTTAATGCACTATAAGGGCAAAATTATACTTTGTTTCGTTTATTTTTTATATAAATCCGTTTTTTCTCTTGACACTAATACTTTAAAGGACTATAATACAGAAAACATTAACAAACAGGAGGAAGTACCATGACAGTTAAAGCTAATACTACAACTAACATGATGGGAATGTACATGTGCTGCATGTGCATGTGTTCCTGCATACCTACTGCCAAGGTGCTTTCGCTTAGATAATACATTAAAGAGTATTAAACGGGGAGCCATGGCGGCTTCCCGTTTTTTATTTATAAATCCGAAAGGAATGTTTTAATTGAACTTTATTTTATTGACAAAACGAATGTGCCGTCAGGCGCATTGATTACTTAGAAGAAATAGGAAATAACAATAAAAACATTATTAAAAGGAGATATTAATTATCATGAAAAAGGTTATATCCATTGTTCTTTCAGCTATTCTTGTATTAGCTTGTATTTTAGGTCTTGCAGCTTGCTCAAACGGCAGCGGCGACACACTCACAATCGCAGTTCCCAACGACACAACAAATGAAGCAAGAGCGCTTCTTCTTTTAGAGCAGCAGGGCATCATTAAACTTAAAGAGGGTGCCGGCATCACAGCTACAGTAAGAGATATTGCAGAAAACCCCAAGAACATTGAGTTCAAAGAGGTTGAAGCTGCTCAGCTTCCCAATATTTTAAAGGACGTTGACTACGCTGTTATCAACTCAAACTACGCTATCCCCGCAGGCATCAACCCCAAGACAGATGCTCTTGCAATCGAAGGCAGTGCTTCAGAATATGCAAACATCCTCGCTGTAAAAGAGGGACGTGAAAACGAACCCATTATCAAGGCTCTTTTAGCAGCTCTTCAGAGCAAGCAGGTTGCAGACTATATTTCTGAAAAATATAATGGTGCTGTTGTCAGCGTTGTAGATAATCTCACCGACGGCTATGACAAGTCAATCGACTACGCATCACTCAAGGGTGCTAAGGTTTCTGTTGCAGCTTCCCCCACACCCCACGCTGAAATTTTAAAGATTGCTAAGGACATCCTTGCAAAGAAGGACATCACACTTGAAATCAAGGAATTCACAGATTATGTTCAGCCCAACAATGTTGTTGATACAGGCGATGTAGATGCAAACTACTTCCAGCACAAGCCCTACCTCGATGACTTCAACAAGCAAAACGGCACAAAGGTTGCATATGTTGCATCTATCCACGTTGAGCCTATGGGCATTTATGGCGGCAAGCAGGCAACTCTTGACGCTGCTAAATAATTAAACTAATTTTGATAATGCCGTCTGTTCTACACTCGGCATTATCGTTATATTTGGAGATAAATTATGATAGAAATTAAAAACCTCTCAAAAACCTTCAAGGTCGCCGACGGTGATTTTGAGGCACTTAAAGATGTCAGCTTAACTATTGAGGACGGTGACATCTACGGTATTATAGGCATGAGCGGTGCTGGTAAAAGTACCCTTGTACGCTGTATAAATATGCTCGAGCGTCCCACAGACGGCTCTGTTATAATTGATGGCAAGGACATGGGTTCTCTCTCCCCAAAGGAATTGAGAGAATCTCGCCGTGACATCACAATGATTTTCCAAGGATTCAATCTTTTAATGCAGCGAACCTGCCTTAAAAATATCTGCTTTCCGCTTGAGCTTGAGGGCATGAGCAAGGCGGATGCTAAAAAAAGAGCGCTTGAGCTTTTAGATATTGTAGGTCTTCCTGATAAGGCAAAGAACTATCCCGCTCAGCTTTCAGGCGGTCAGCAGCAAAGAATTGCTATTGCCAGAGCGCTTGCAACAAATCCAAAGGTTTTACTCTGCGACGAAGCTACAAGTGCGCTCGATCCCAACACAACCCACTCAATTTTAAATCTCATCAGAGAAATAAATGAGAAATTAGGAATTACTGTTATTATCATCACTCACCAAATGAGCGTTGTAGAAGAAATCTGCAACAAGGTTGCTATTCTCGACAACGGCGTTGTTGTTGAAGAGGGTGACGTCGGCAGAGTATTCTCTCATCCTAAATCTGAGGCTGCTCAGCGTCTTGTATTCCCCGAAGCTGCATCGGCTATTCTTCAAGAAACAAAGGACGAAAAGAGATTTAGAGTTGTATTCAATGGTGCATTAGCTACAAAGACACCACTCATCACTCAGATGGCTATAGATATTGGAATTGCTGCAAATATTTTAGGCGCATCTACGAGATGTATTGGTGATAAGGTCTACGGCAATATGCTTTTAGGCATTACAGGCGGCGACGAGGATTTCTTAAAGGCTAAGAAATATCTTCAAAAGACAAACGATATTTTAGTTGAGGAGGTACGAAACGATGATTGATAAGATTTTTTCTCCCGACGCCTTGCACGAAGCTCTCGACATCTTTATTTCAGAATTTCCGCTCGCAATTTGGGAAACACTTTATGTAACAGTTATTGCAACTGCTTTTGCCGTTATAATCGGTCTTCCGCTCGGTGTGCTTTTAGTTGCAGGCGAAAAGAATGGTGTTCTCCCGCTTCCCAAGTGGCTCATCGGCACACTAAACGTTATAATTAATCTTTTGCGTTCTGTTCCATTCTTAATTCTAATGATTATGGTTTTTCCCTTAACAAGAGCGATTGTAGGCACATCAGTCGGCACTGTTGCTTCAATAGTTCCGCTTGTCATTGCTGCATTTCCCTTTGTTGCAAGACTTGTTGAAACAAGCCTTCGTGAGGTTAACCCCAACATAATTGAAGCAGCTCAAAGCATGGGCGCTTCACCCTTCCAGATTATTGTTAAGGTTATGATTCCCGAGAGTGTCCCCTCTCTTCTTTCTAACTTTACTATAGCTATCACAACAATCCTCGGCTACTCTGCAATGAGCGGCATCATCGGCGGCGGCGGACTTGGCAAGATTGCTATTAACTACGGCTACTACAGATACAAATACTTAGTCATGCTTCTTGCTGTTATTCTTCTTATAGCTATGGTTCAGATTTTCCAGAGCCTCGGTACTCATCTTGCAACTAAGACAGATAAAAGACTTAAAAAGAGATAATATAAACAAGAGATATGGGCGGTGCAGATTATCTGTGCCGCTTTGTTGTTTTTATTGGGGGATTATTATATAATTTATATTAGTTTTTAAATTAACAGGAGATATACTTATGGTTAAAGAGCTTGTACACGATGCATTTTTTCTTTCTATGAAGTCTAGTGATGCGACCGAGGATGACTTAGGCACAGCACAAGATTTACTCGATACCTTGATTGCACACAAGGACGGCTGCGTGGGAATGGCTGCTAATATGATTGGTGTTAAAAAGCGTATTATCGCATTTGACAACAACGGCAAATATATGCTCATGCTTAACCCCGAAATCATAAAGAGCGAGGGTGCATATGACACTGAGGAGGGCTGTTTAAGTCTTTTAGGCGGTCCGAGAAAAACAAAGAGATATAAAAAAATCAAGGTTCGCTTCCAAACGCTTGACTTTAAAATACGACTTCAAAGCTTCACGGGCTTTACAGCGCAGATTATTCAGCACGAAATTGACCACACAAACGGAATACTAATATAAAAATTCTTTATATTATTTTATGCATCGTTTAAATTAAAAGTAAAAATGAGAAATTCCCCTATGACAGAAAAGCTGTTTTAGGGGAATTCTTTATATCATAAGCAAAGCTTGTATTTATTTTTACGAAACAAAAAGCTTAGAGTCGAGCTTCTTTGTAAATTTATCAAACATAACTGCAATAAATACAGTTGCTGCAAATGACGACGCAAAGAACAGTAAATGATTATCATCACCTGCTATTCCCAGCTCTTGAAAAAGCGTCATAGGTATTCTTTGAAGTATATAAATTGAAAATACATGCTTGCCAAGCATATTTAGAATGGGATTTTCAAGCTTAATTTTCATTGATAAAAGAAGAATCACAGCCATAAAGGAAATTGCAAATATTTCAAATGCTATAATATGTCTATCTCTATTCGCATTGCCTAGTGCCATTAAGAAAAGCGATAAAGTTAAAAGCACTATATATATAACATTATTTTTCATTACAATTTTGTCTATGTACTTTTTAAAATAAGCATACCACATTCCAAGCGGGAACAATATTATTGTATTGTAATATCTTACGGGCTTATCTATTAATATAAATATAATTCCCACTGCAAGCGTTAAGATTGTCATTGTTAAAAGTGCAGTGAATTTATGCTTTTTAAATGTCATAAATGACACTATCATTAAAAGATAAAGAGTTAGCATGGCTGTTATATACCAGTTGCTGTTTCCGATAGCACTCCAAGTTGTAAGTGCAGGAAGGAAATCCCTTAATGTAAATTCTTCTCCTATTATAAGATTCATAATCGCAAAAAGAACTACCGCTAGATCAAAATGAATAAGTAATTTTAAAAATCTGTTTTTAAATATACCCTTTATATATTTAGTTCCTTTTTTCTCGTATGAACACATCATGCCGTAGCCCGAATAAAATAAAAACGGCACAACGATTAGTTGACCTAAGAAATCTCTAAAATCAAACCAAATTACTTCGCTGGGCAAGTGATTGATATAATCTCCCAAATGATTCATAAAAACAAGGGCTACAAAAATGCCGTTTATAGCAGTTGTAGTATTAATCGAGATATAATCATCATAAAATGTGTTTTTACTATTAAACTGCATTTTGTATAGAAAAATTGATATAAGAACTATGAATGCATATACCATATTTTCACCACTCCTTATCACCCCCAATTATAGCAGAATGCCTTATTTTATTGATTTGTTTAGGAAATTAATAAAAAAAAGCCGTGCATCTTAAAAGATACACGGCTTAATATTAAAGGTTAAATACTTTTAAGCAGTTAACTTATGCAAGCTCTGCGAAGTACTTGATTGTTCTAACCATCTGGCTTGTGTATGAGTTCTCGTTGTCATACCAAGAAACAACCTGAACCTCATAGAGATCGTCAGCAATCTTAGAAACCATTGTCTGTGTTGCATCGAAGAGAGAACCGAATCTCATGCCGATAACGTCAGAAGATACGATCTGGTCAACGTTGTAGCCGAAAGACTCTGTTGCAGCAGCCTTCATAGCAGCGTTGATGCCCTCAACTGTAACGTCTGCACCCTTAACAACAGCTGTAAGGATTGTTGTAGAACCTGTGGGAACAGGAACTCTCTGTGCAGAACCGATGAGCTTACCGTTAAGCTCGGGGATAACAAGGCCGATTGCCTTAGCAGCGCCTGTTGAGTTAGGAACAATGTTAGCTGCGCCAGCACGTGCGCGTCTCTTGTCGCCCTTTCTCTGAGGACCGTCAAGGATCATCTGATCGCCTGTGTAAGCGTGGATTGTTGACATGATACCGCTCTGGATAGGAGCATAATCATTAAGAGCCTTAGCCATAGGAGCAAGGCAGTTTGTTGTGCAAGATGCAGCTGAGATAATCTTATCATCTGTTGTAAGAATATCGTGGTTTACGTTGTAAACGATTGTCTTAAGGTCATTGCCTGCGGGAGCAGAAATAACAACCTTCTTAGCACCAGCATCGATGTGAGCCTGGCTCTTTGCCTTTGATGTATAGAAGCCTGTGCATTCAAGAACTACGTCTACGTCAAGCTCACCCCAAGGAAGCTCTGCTGCGTTGGGCTTTGCATAAATTGTGATTTCCTTACCGTCAACGATGATAGCACCAGGTGCATCCTCTGTTGCAAGCTTGAAATCTACTGTGTGCTTATCTTCACCGATTCTACCGCAGAAACCGCCCTGAGCAGTATCATACTTAAGAAGAGTAGCAAGCATTTCGGGGCTTGTAAGATCGTTGATAGCAACTACCTCATAACCCTCAGCGTCGAACATCTGTCTGAAAGCAAGACGACCGATACGGCCAAAGCCGTTAATAGCAACTTTAACTGACATTTGAAATTCCTCCGTCATTTTTAAATATTGGTTTATACCATGTTTTATTCTATACGTTTTTATCATTATATGCAAGTGATTTAAATATTTTTTTACTGCTTCGTAACAAGTTTTGTTATTTTAGATAAAATATAAGTTAAATTATGCATTAAGTCGTCAAAAAGACTAGATTTTATGTTCTTTATAATCACTCGAATGTGTAATAAATCGATAACTCTCATTGTTATCGATAAAGCAATTATTATATGGTTGAATTATAGTACAATAATAAAAAAATACAGCTGCTGTATACATCTATTATATATTATTCGATTTTTACTCCAGAATAATAATGCTTCAAAATATCCTCGCAGGACTTGCCCTGTCTTGCCATATAATCAGCTCCGTACTGGCTCATTCCAACGCCGTGACCGTTTCCCTTGGTCTTTATTTTAAAGCTTTTATCGATATATTCTATGCTTATGCAGGCTGATTTTAAGCCTAGTGCCTGCCTTAAATCCTTACCGCTTATCTGCTTTTGACAAATCTCAATATACTCTGTATAGCCTGAATCGCTGTACTTCGTTTTTCCTATCCATTTCGACTCATCCTCAGTTAGTTTCAAGCCCTTTATTTTATTTAAGCCCTCCTTCATTTCATGCACCGAGTAAACTTGAGTTACTGTATAATCAGGTGAAAGCCTGTCCCCTGCGCTTACAACTGATCTTAAATACGGTGTCTGTGTTCCCCAAACCTCGCTTGAATCGAATGTATTGCCGCAGCTTATCGCATGATAAACAGCATCTATCAGTTCTCCGTTATATGTTATTTTTTTACCATAGACCTCCTTTACTGCAGCTTCAATCTTATTTTCATATGTTTCAAATTTATCCCCCCACAGCTCTTTTCTCTCCTTTAAGCTGATATATCCCTGATGCTTTTCACTCGATGTACTTATATGCGCTCCGCCCAACTCACTTTGCTTGCCCTCGCCCTTAGCCTTTAATGCATAAGTATAAGCGGCAATCGCCTGTGCTTTTATTGCCTCACTGTGATATGTTGGTGCAATCTCTGCTGCAACTGCTCCGACTGTATATTCAAACATATCTATATTCTCTATTTTTTTATTCTGAGGCGAAAATACAATTATAGAATCATTTTTGTCCTTTGATGGTCTGTCCGACTGTGCTTGAGCTGTTGCAGTTTCCTGCTCAGCGCTGTTCTCATTCATTGCCGCAAGCGGACATATCAGCAATATAAGTGACAGCATAAGAATAACAAGTCCTTTATTTTTCATATTCTTTTTCCTCCTAATATTTTTAAACTTTTATATTTATTTTTAATATAATCAGAAAATTATAAAAAAGTTCACAGTAACTTAAATTCTCAACAGTGCTTGAAGCCCCTGTTGACTTGACTTTTAACTAATTTTTGGTGTAAAATAAGAGTCTAGTTAAAATTTAAAAAAGGTATAATGTAAAGAAAGGAGACCATTATGGCAGAAGAAAAATACATATCTACAGTTTCCAGTGATGCCCTTAACAGTTTATGTGAAGAGATGGGCAAATATAACAAGATTAATCCCGATGATTTCGTTCGTTTTCAGGTAAAGCGCGGACTTCGTAACGCAGACGGTACAGGCGTTATGGCAGGTCTTACAAGAATATGCAGTGTTGAAGGTTATTATTTAAGAGATAACGAAAAGGTTCCCGTTGAGGGAAAGCTTATATATAGAGGCGTTAATGTAAATGACCTTGTAGCAGGTGCAGAGGAAAATGATTATTTCGGTTTTGAGGAGGTAGCTTGGCTCCTGCTCTTCGGCAGCATGCCCACAAGAAGCCAGCTAGAACACTTCAATAGAGTTTTAGCAGAAAGCCGTGAGCTTCCCGATGAATTTATTGAGGATATGATTATGAAGGCTCCCTCACCCAACATTATGAACAAGCTTTCAAGATCAGTACTTGCTCTTTATTCATACGATCCCAATCCCGATGATATTTCAGTCGACAACGTACTTCGCCAATCAATTCAGCTTTTAGCTCAGCTTCCAATGATAATGTCCTATGCTTATCAGGTTAAAAGACGCAACTACTACCACAAGAGCATGTATCTTCATCCAGTTGATAAATCTCTTTCCACCGCTGAGTCTGTTCTTCGTTCAATAAGAGCTGATAAAAAATTCACTCACGAAGAGGCAAAGCTTTTGGATCTTTGCTTAATGCTCCACGCTGAGCATGGCGGCGGCAACAACTCCACCTTCGCAACAAGAGTTTTAACCTCAAGCGGTACAGATACATATTCTGCAATCGCAGCAGGCATAGGCTCACTCAAGGGACCTAAGCACGGTGGTGCAAACATCAAGGTCGCTGAGATGGTCAACTACATAAAAGAGGGCGTATCTGATATTACAGACGAAAATCAAGTCGCAGATTTCCTCACAAAGATTTTGAAGAAGGAAGCAGGCGACGGCTCAGGTCTTATCTATGGTATGGGCCACGCTGTTTATACTCTTTCTGATCCCAGAGCTGTTATTCTTAAGAAAAACGCAAGAGAATTCTCTAAGAAATGCGGCATGGAGGATGATTTCCGACTTCTTGAATTAATCGAAACCTTAACTCCTCAGATTGTTGCAAAGGCTAAGGGAGAAAAGAAGAAGATATGTGCAAACGTAGACCTCTACTCAGGCCTTATCTACAAGATGCTCGGCATACCTGAGGATCTCTATACTCCTCTTTTCACAATCGCTCGTGTTGCAGGCTGGGCTTCTCACAGAATCGAAGAGCTGTTAACCGGCGGCAGAATCATTCGTCCCGCATATAAGAGTGTTGCTCTTCCCAAGAACTATGCTCCCATTGATGAAAGAATAGAGAACTACCACGGCTACGACGGAACTTATATCCCGAGTGATGAAAGAATATAATTATCATTAATAGAATCAAGGCGATACCCATGCAAAAAAATCAAGTCAAAGGTTCTGTAAAAGGTTCACTTTCAGTTTTTTTAATTGCACTTTTTACAGTAATCCCTATTAGGACTCTCCAGTTTTTCACAATTTTAGAGCCTTCAACCGGCTTCTATTCTCACACTGACTGGAGCGTCTACACATTAAACACACTTCTTATTTTATTCGGTGTGTTCTTTGCCCTGTTCTTTATACTCGGCAAGAATAATTTTGTATACTCTACAAGTGCCAAGAAGTCAAATGCATTAGCTTTAGCTTCGTTTATGCTCGCTTTAACCTTAGTTATTGCATCATTATCAGAGTTTAAGGATGCTCTAATTACCTACACCAGCCCGTCAGCCTCAATTTATAACGGCATATTTGAGAATCTCTTCAAGACAGGCGCAGGTGCAAAGCTCTTAGAGGCTATTGCGGCTGCTGTTTCATGTGTTTACTTTGTAGTAGTAGGCGTAGATAACTTCAAGGGTACTTGCCTTGCACAGAGCAATAAGATAATCGCTCTTTTTCCCGTTCTTTGGTGTATATTCAGACTTATGCATCGTTTTATGAGAACAATCAACTTCTTAAATGTTTCTGATTTATTATATGAAATGTTTATGTGCGTATTCTTAATGCTCTTCTTTATGACCTTCGCTCAAATTAATTCAAAGGTAAACGGTCTTGGTGCATCATACAAATTAGGCATTTATGGTCTTATTTCAGCACTGCTCTGCCTCCTCTGCTTTATCCCAAGATTCATTGCAATGTGTACTCAGGGTACTGCAGCCTTGGCTCTTGAATCCCCCGTTGAATGGTGTGACCTAGGCTGTGCTGTTTTCATTGTAACTGCTCTTTTATCAAGGCTTACAATTAAGGCTGGCAGCAGCAATGCCATTGACAAAGAAGAAGCTTCTGCAGCTGCAGAAATTGAAAACTTTGAAGAAGAAAATAAAAACGCATAGTTTTATTTATCTGACGCAAAAATAAAATAAGTTCATTCCCATCTCTGCTGCTTCATCGCTTAAGGGATGGGAATTTTTTCTAAAGAGAATCGCCATTATAAAGCTTATTTAGGCTATATATAAGAAAAGACACAGTAATTTTTTACGTTACTGTGTCTTTTTTCATTTAATTTATAAAATTTATCTCAATTTAAAATTACATTCTTTCAGGTGCGCTGAATCCCAAAAGGTCAATACACTCTTCAAGAGCTTTCTTAGCAAGCTTGATAAGAGCGATATAGCCCTGCTGCTTTTCTTCATCCTGCTCTGAGAGAATCTTTGTTTCGTGATAGAACTTATTAACAGCACCTGCAAGCTCATATGCATAGGCACAAATAACATTAGGTGCAGAATCTCTGTATGCGACAGCCAGCTGCTCAGGCATTCTAGAAATTGCAAGCTGAAGAGCCTTTGCACTCTCATTGTGTGCCGGCTTTATCTCATAATTGCTGCTATCCTTGCCGTATCTTGAAAGAATAGACTTAATTCTTACAATCGTATAGAGAAGATACGGTCCTGTATTTCCCTCAAATGAAGCAAATCTCTCAAGGTCAAAGATGTAGTCCTTTGTTGCAAGGTTTGAAAGATCACCATATTTTAAAGCAGCAACTGCAATCTGCTTTGCTGTATTCTTAATTTCCTGCTCGGGGAAGGCTTCATTTTCTGAAATTTTCTTTTCAACATAGCTCGTGATGTCTGCAATAAGTGTTTCAAGACGCATAACGCCGCCGCTTCTTGTCTTAAAGGGTTTGCCGTCCTTGCCATTCATTGTGCCGAAGCCGATGTGCAAAAGCTCCATATCAGCAGGAACAATTCCTGTCTTTCTTGCAGCTCTAAACACCTGCTCAAAGTGAAGATTCTGTCTTTTATCTGTTAAATAAACAAGCTTATCAGGGTTAAAGTCCTCTACTCTCTGAACTATTGTTGCAAGGTCTGTTGTCGCATAGAGAGTAGCTCCGTCTGACTTAACGACAATACAGGGCGGAATCTCCTTTTTGTCATCCTCCTGTGCTACAGGAATAACCTTCGCTCCGTCGCTCTGTACAAGTGCGCCCTGCTTTTCAAGCATCTCAATCATAGGTGGAATATATGGCTCAGCATCGCTCTCGCCTTTCCAAATATCGAAGCTTACGTTGAGGTTCTCATAGTTTCTCTTTAAGTCCTTAACAGATACTGCCATGATATGATCCCACAGTGCAGCATAGCCTCGTTTGTGCTGCTGAAGATAGTATGTAGCCTGATGTGCTTTTTCTGCAAATGCTTCATCCTCCTTGGATTTTGCACTTGCTGTCGGATATATCTCCTCAAGCTCTGAAATTGTGAAGGGTGCCTCCTTGGGATATTCGCCGTCGAAGCTATCATCAAAATAAGGAAGCTCTGGGTGTCTTTGCTGAAGCTCTGCAATTATAAGTCCCATCTGAAGTCCCCAGTCACCGAGGTGAATATCGCCTATGACCTCATCGCCGAAATAGCGATAGATTCTTTTGATGCTCTCACCGATGATTGCAGAGCGAAGATGTCCTATATGAAGCGGCTTTGCAACATTAGGTCCGCCGTAATCCATAACTACCTTAACCTTGTTATGCTCACCTGCTGTACCGAGCTTTTCAGCTTTATTCATGCTCTGCATATGCAAGGCTAAAAATTCCTTTGTAACTGTCATATTTATAAAGCCTGGCTTAACTGACTCAACCGACTCAAATACGTCGCTTTGCTTTAACACAGCAACAACATCGTCAGCTATCATAAAGGGTGCCTTGTGTGCAGTTCTTGCAGCGGGCATAGCACCATTGCACTGGAACTCGCAAAGATCAGGTCTGTCTGAAACAGTTACTCTGCCGAGTGTCTTTTCGTATCCCGCTTTTTCAAAAGCATCAGATACGACGGATGTTAATTTATCAATTAGCTTTTCCATTCTAAGCTCCTTTTTATTTTAGTTGTAAATTGAATCAATATATTATAGCAGAAATTTTAAAATAAGTCCATTCCTTTTGCGGCATCATTTTAAATACTTTGTTATTTTATAAAGAAAAAGGACAGCCTGAGCTGCCCTTTATTTTTTAAAGAAGAAATGCCTTTGCAAGTGCAAAGTAAATCATAAGTGTAATCATATCTACAAGTGTAGTAATCATAGGTCCTGCCATGAGTGCCGGATCAAGCTTTAGCATCTTAGCACAAATCGGCAAGGTACAGCCTATTACCTTTGCAACGAAAACTGCGCATACAAGTGCTGCAGATACAATTAAATAAACATAGAGTGTGCCTGATGAGAAGAAGAACATTCTTATTACATTTACGCCCGCAAGAGCAACGCCGCAAATTATAGCAACTCTAACCTCTTTAAAGAGAATCTTAAAATAATCCTTAGGTGTCAGCTCGCCGAGTGCAAGACCGCGGATTATAAGTGTTGAAACCTGATTGCCTGCGTTTCCGCCTGTATCCATAAGCATGGGGATTGCCGCAGTCAAGCCGGCTACTGCTGCAAGCATATTCTCATACGTATCAATAATCTTACCTGTGAGCGTCGCAGAAATCATAAGGATCATCAGCCAAATAATTCTATTTTTTGCAAGCTTAAATACGCCTGTTTTTAAATAATTATCCTCTGACGGAAGAAGCAATGCCATCTTCTCAAAGTCCTCTGTGTTCTCTTCTTCGATAACGTCAACAATATCATCGATTGTGATAATGCCTACTAATCTGCCCTCATTATCAACAACTGGAACACTTAAAAGGTCATACTTCTTCGCCATATCAGCAACCTCCTCCTGATCCTCGAGGGTGCTGACTGAAATAAGCTGCGATTCAGTATCCATTATATCACGAACCAGCTCATCATCCTTAGCCATAAGTAAATCGTGAAGACCTACCTGACCTATTAGATGACGCTTATCATCAATGCAGAAGCAGGTGTAAACTGTTTCCTTATTAACTGCTGTTGAACGAATTGATGAAATCGCTTGACCGACTGTCAAATAATCGTGCAGCTCAACCATTTCGATTGTCATAATCGAGCCTGCACAGTTATCGGGATATTTTAAGAATTTATTGATAAGCTGCCTTGTTTCAGGATCAGCCTTTTGAAGAACTCTGCGAACAACACTCGCAGGAACCTCCTCCAAAAAGTCGACTGTATCATCAAGGAACATCTCATCAAGAAGTGTTTCAATTTCAGAGTCTGTAATCAGCCCTACAAGCTGTGACTGTGACTCCGGCTCCAAATATGCAAATACATCAGCTGACATATCCTTTGGGAGAATTCTGAACATCTTTAAAAGAAGCTCGGCAGGAAGGTCCTCCATAGCCTCCGCAATATCGACCTCGTTCATCTCACAAAGCTCTGCTCTAAGCTCAGAAAGCTTTCCTGATTTTAGCATTTCACTTATGCTGTCAATAAAATCTTGACTCATTAGCTACCTCTTTTCCCTGCAGCAATGCAGTTAAAGAGCAAGTCAACTCTCTTTATGGACAACTGCCGCCGCAGTATGTAATTTTAAATACCGACTTCGCGGTTTAGGCTTATCGCTGCCCAAAAAGATTCACCACTTTTCATTTATTTTTCTGTGTTAAGTTCAAAACACTCTTATATTTTATATCTAAAAAAGCTAAAAGTCAAGAAAACTTGACTTTCAATGCGTGCTGAAAAGCCAATAGATTACAGTTTCTCATTTGATATTTTTTCATAAAATCAGAGCTAAATAAGCGATTTTAAATCAAAAATAAAAAATTTTTTAAATAATTTTAATTTTTTGCATCCATATGTGCAAAAAAATCCTCGCTTTTAACTTAGGTTGAAAGGAGATGAAAAATGAAAACTAAAAAGGCATTATCTCAAAAGGAAGAGCTATTTTGTATTTACTTTGTTAAAAGCCGCGATGCACGCTGTGCTGCCGCAAAGGCAGGATACCTTGTAAATAATGAAAAATCGGCTGTGAAGCTGCTTTTAAAAAAGAATATACAGCAAAGGCTCAAGGAGCTTGAAAGCAAGCGTTCCGCTCAATTAAGTGAGGTCACTGAGGGCTTTAGAAAAATCGCCTTTGGAGGCATCACTGATGCTGTTGCATTGGCTTTATACGATGAAAAGCCTTCTAAGCAGGAACTAGAGGCTCTTGATCTATCCATGATTTCGGATATTAAGATTCCAAAATCCGGTGGAATTGAAATTAAGTTTTTCGACCGCATAAAGGCTTTGGAAAAGCTTAATGAAATAAGCTCAAGCAATCAAAGTCAAGCAAGCTCCGATTTTTTATCCGCTCTTGAAAACAGTGCCAAGGCACTTCATTCGGATGGTGAGGGTATTGGCTAAAGCAAGCAAGAGAACCTTTACTAACTTTTCCAAAAAGCAAATGGAGGTTCTTTCTTGGTGGTGTCCCTCAAGCCCCCACAAAAACCGTGACGCAATCATCTGCGACGGTGCAGTGAGGTCTGGTAAAACTGTGTGTATGTCCGTTTCCTTCGTAGCATGGGCAAGTGCAAATTACGATGATACATCGTTCGCTATATGCGGAAAAACTGTAACCTCGTTAAGAAGAAACATCGTAACTCCCATTTTGCCCGTACTGGAGAAAATAGGCTTTGTCTGCAGGCAGAAGCTGTCTGAGCATCTTATAGAGATTGAATACGCGGGGCATAAAAATCGTTTCTATCTCTTCGGAGGCAAGGACGAAGGCTCTGCTGCACTAATTCAGGGCATGACACTCGCAGGCGTTTTACTAGATGAAGTAGCCTTGATGCCTCGCTCCTTCGTTGAGCAGGCTCTCGCACGCTGCTCCGTTGACGGCTCTAAGCTGTGGTTCAACTGCAATCCCGACAACCCTATGCATTGGTTCTATGAGGAATGGATTAAAAAGACGGAGGAAAAGAACTGTCTTTATCTTCACTTTACAATGCAGGACAACCCGTCACTTACCCCAAAAATAATAAGGCGATATGAAAGCCTCTACTCCGGTGCCTTCTATGACCGCTTTGTTTTGGGTAAATGGGTTGCTGCACAAGGTCTTGTCTATCCGTTCTTTTCAGCAAGCACTCACGTTGCAGAGCCTCAGGGGATTCCTAAGCGTTATTTCATCTCCTGCGACTACGGTACCGTAAACCCTACTTCCTTCGGACTTTGGGGCGAATACGATGGAAAATGGTACAGAGTAAGCGAATATTATTTTGATTCAAGACGTGAGGGCTATCAGCGTACAGATGAGGAGCATTATGCTCATCTAGAACAGCTTGCCGGCGATTTAAATGTCGAGGCTGTCATTGCCGATCCCTCAGCTGCAAGCTTTATCGAATGCATTCGCAGGCACGGCAGATTTAAAGCCATTAAGGCTCAAAATGACGTAGTCGATGGCATACGCAGAGTTTCCGACGCACTCAAGCAAAGGCGTATCCTTTTTTCACCGAGCTGTACAGACAGCCTTAGAGAATTCTCACTCTACCGCTGGGACAATACCGCAGTTCGTGACGCACCGAAAAAGGAAAACGACCACGCAATGGACGATATACGCTATTTTGTATCGACTGTTCTTATGCGTGAGGACGACGGTTTTCTCTGCTTTGCCTTAAACAGAAATAATCCCTGAAGGGAGGAATAATAATAAATATCTTTAAAAGGAAAAAGAACGAAGAGCCTTGTCAGGCAGCCGTTCAAACAGTCTCTCGCTGTCAATCTAACTACGATATATTCGAAAACACCGCCTATCTCGGCACGAATGAAACAAAGCTATACTATAAGCTTCGTCAAACAATTCCAATTATCGACGCCGCAATCTTTAAGCTCATACGCTTAACTGGCGGCTTTAGTGTAAAATGTGCCGATCCAAGATTTCAGACAAGCCTTGATACCTTCGTAGAGAATATAAATGTCGGCGGCAATCAGCGAGGTCTTGACGCTTTTATCTCTTCTTACTTCGAGCAGCTTTTAACCTGCGGAACTGCCGTGGGTGAAATGGTCACAGACAGTGATGGAAGAATAGCTGCTCTCATAAACTCTCCGCTTAGCAATATTCAATTAAAGCGAGCTAATGACGGAGTTAATATAAAAATTTTAACTGCAAACTGTGCCTACCCGCAAGAGGTACAACGTCCTGAATTAATACTTCTGTCTGTTCTAAATCCAGACGCAGGCGCACTTCACGGCAATTCAATGCTTAAAGGTCTGCCATTTGTAAGCTCCATAATAACAAAGATTTTTAATACTATCGGACTTAATTGGGAAAGAGTTGGCAATGTGAGATTTGCTGTAACCTATAAGCCTCAAAATGACAGTATGGACAGAGCTTATGCCAAGCAGAGAGCCATGCAGGTCGCTAAGGAATGGGGCGAGGCAATGCAGACAGGCTCAGGTGTTAAGGACTTTGTCGCAGTCGGTGACGTGTCAATTAAAGTAATCGGCGCTGACAATCAAATTTTAGACAGTGAAGTTCCTGTTCGACAGATGCTTGAACAAATTGTAGCTAAAACTGGCTTGCCTCCCTTTATGCTCGGACTTTCATGGTCAACAACTGAAAGAATGTCGGGCATTCAGGCGGATGTTTTAACAAGTGAGCTTGATTCCTACAGACGAATTTTAACCCCCGTAGTTGTTAAAATCTGCGAGAGCTATTTAACTTTTGAGGGAACGCCCTCGAAGGTAGAGGTCATCTGGAAAGATGTTATGCTGCAGGATAATTTAGAGCTTGCTAAAGCAGAGCTTTACACTGCGCAGGCTCAAAAAATAAAAAACGATAACGAGAATAAGGAGTGATAAGCGTGCAGGATAACAATATTTCGGGCGCACCGCGTGAAAAAGAAATCGATGAAATAAACAAGTTCACCGTAAAGCCTCTATCAGAAGAGGATGTCTATGTCTTTTCAATTACTCTTTGTGACAATGAGATTGATAGGGACTTTGAACGCTTTGACATTGAAGCCCTAAAGAGCCTAGCAGAGCTTTTTATAGGCAAAACAGGCATTTTTGATCACAATCTTATGAGCAAGGATCAGACTGCAAGAATTTTTTCCTGCAAAGTAGAAACAGACCAGAATAAAAAGACCTCTTTCGGTGAGCCTTACTCAAGGCTCACTGCAAGGGCATATATGCCTAGAACAGAAAAGAACAAAGCATTAATTGAAGAAATTGACGCCGGTATAAAGAAGGAAACCAGCGTCGGCTGTGCAATCGGAAAAAGTATCTGTTCAATCTGTAATAAGGATACGAGGAATGAAAGCTGCTGTCACATAAAGGGCAAAACATATGGTGGAAAGCTCTGTCACAGAATTTTAACAGAGCCTAAGGACGCTTATGAATGGTCCTTTGTAGCGGTTCCCGCTCAAAAAGCTGCAGGTGTTACAAAAAGCTTTAAATGCGACATTAAGAAAACTGTAAAGCGACTTTGCGATTGTCCCGACGATATTATTTTATCTAAGGATGAGGCTAAAGAAATTTACAGCTATATCGATAAGCTCTCTAAGCTTGCAAAGCAGGGAGAAGCATATCGTACAGAGCTAATCTGCGATGTAATTAGGATGGGAGCTATCGCCTTGCCGGAGATGAAAGGCGAATCTCTTTCTAAAATATGCGATGGGCTTTGTCTTGATGAGCTAAAGGAGCTTAAAAAGGCTTTTTCAAAAACGCACAGAGCATTAACTCCTCAGCTATCAGAAAATCAAGATAAAATCACACCACTTAATAATGAATTCAAAATATAGGAGGATTTTTATGTCAATCTCAGTAAATGGTTTTAACGAAAATGTACTTACCTTTAAGGCGGATTCATCCGTAAAGGTTAACTCACCTGTAAAACTTTCATCAAATGATACCGTCAGTGCGTGTGCGGCCGGCAATGCTATCTGCGGTGTTGCAGTCAATGCAGATGCAGGCTATGCAGGCGTTCAGCTTTTAGGCTTTGTAACACTGCCCTATACAGGTCCTGCACCATCAGTCGGTCTTTCTTCTCTTTGTGCTGACGGCACAGGCGGTGTCAAAACAGGTGATGTAGGCAAGAAGTATCTTGTAACAAATGTTAACACAGAAAAATCTACAGTGAGCTTTATGCTTTAATTGAAAAGGAGATAATTTTATGACAGCATTCGATAATATTAAGCTTGAAAAAGGTCTATATGCCTCAGGTGACTTCACTAATGCCCTTGAAAGAATTGATCCGTCTGAAAACTATGAGGGTACCGCTCTTGATGGCCTCGATGCCTATCAGCGACAGCTTAAGCGTTTTGATATTAAGGTCAGCGGTTCAGGCAGCGACATTGTTGATAAATTCTTTAAGTCCTCAGACTCAGCCGTACTCTTTCCTGAATATGTTTCACGTGCCGTTAAGCAGGGTATGGAGCAAATCAATATGCTCCCAAAGCTTGTAGCCTCCACTACAGTTATCGACTCACTCGATTATCGTTCAATCGCATGTGAGCCTACAGAGGATGAAAAGGAATTGAAGGTTGTGTCAGAGGGTGCGTTCATCCCCGAAACATATATAAGAAGCAAGGACAATCTCGTTAAGCTTAAAAAGCGAGGCAGAAGCCTTGTCGCTTCATATGAAGCTGTTAAATTCCAGCGTCTTGATCTTTTCACAGTAACTCTTCGCCAGATCGGTGCATACATCGCTCGCACCCAGTTAAACGATGCTATTGATACAATCGTAAACGGTGACGGCAACTCAAACCCAGCAAAAAATTCTAATGTTGCTAAAAGCGGTTCACTAACCTATGTTGATCTTATCGGCTTTTGGAATCTCTTTGATCCCTATATGCTAAATACAATCATCGCTTCACCTGCCGAGATGGTAAAGCTGCTTTCAATACCCGAATTTAGGGACGCTGCAGCAGGTCTTGACTTTCACGCCAGCGGTGAGCTTATCACTCCTGTCGGTGCAGATTTAATCAAATCCGCTGCTGTGCCTGCAGGTAAAATCATAGGTCTTGATAAATCCTGTTCACTTGAGATGGTCACAACCGGCCCTGTATCAACTGAATATGATAAGCTTATTGACCGTCAGCTTGAGAGAGCTGTAATTTCTTCAACAGCAGGCTTTGCAAAAATCTTTAACGACGCTTCGCGCACACTCACAATTTAAAGAGGTGACAAGATGATTACCTCTTGGAACGTACTTTCCGTGTTAAAACAGCTCTGCTCAACAGATGAGGATAACGAGGAGGAGCTTTTAGCTCTTTGCAGCTTCGCATTAGACTCTGTCTTAACTAGACTTAAAGACACTGCAGATAAAAATGATATGAGAATCACCTACGCTGCAGCAGCTACAGCCCTTTATAATCTGACAATGAAAAGGGCAGACAGCGTATCAAGCTTTAAGGCTGGTGATATAAGCATCTCAAACTCCTTTAGTGACAAGCTGAAATTCGCTCAAAAGCTAAAGGATGACGCCTTGAGGGACATCTATCCCCTATTTAAGGATGAGGGCTTTTTTACAGGAAGTGTTTTAATTGAATCTAAATAAAGAATTTAACAGATACGGAAAAATTATGACAATAAAAAATCCTGACGGCAGTTCAACTGAGCCATTCAAAGCCTTTATTCAACCGCTGAGATATAAAAATAAGATGTATCTCTACGGAGTTAATACAGAAATCGGATATAACTCACAAGGCTATTATCTATATATCGGCCCTGCTCAATATGATTTGACAAAAAATAGTGAAGCGCTGATAGTTTGCGACAATACAAAATATATGATTGATCGCTGTGAGAAAATGGATTTTGAGGGAAGAATCGTTTATGTTTGGGCTATAATCCGTACTGTTATTGAAGCATAAAATAAGCCGCGCAGTTTTTCTGTGCGGCTAAACTTAAAAAAGCAGGTGAAAAATGAGTAAAATAAGCGTTCTCCCCAGTGAGATTACAAGCTGGCTCAGTAAGCAGAATGTTTTAAAAGATATTAGATTTTTAACTGAATATCCCGCCATAAAAAAAGAGATTCCTCTAAGGCAGGTCACAGCGTCAATAGGCATTGATAAGCTGACGCTTGAGGACAGCTTTGCTTCTAACGATCAGGGTGTCTTAATTAAGAATGAATATTGCAGGCAGGCAACCCTTAAAATAAAAATAGGCATACATGTCCCCTACCGTGAGGGCGGTGCAAAATGCCACGATGTTTTAACGAGAATAATTGACTGTTTAACCTTTGCAACCGATTTAAATATACTTGAATCCGGCTGTGGTGACACTAAGGCTGACAGAGATACAGACGCCTTTGTTCTAAACGCATATATTCTAATGAGTGCCGAGTTCTGCCCTGCAGATTCGACGGGACTTAATTTTAAATCTTTTCTTGATAAAACTCTTCTTTGCGGCTCTCATATTAGAAACAAAGATATTCACGTCACTCAAAATGATAAAAACTTTTGGAATAGCCCATTTATAGTAGGCTCATATTCAGGTACAGGTTCAGCGAAAAGAAGCATATCCGTGGGATTTCGTCCTATGTTCGTTTTCGTTTATGCATTAGATATGCCAGTGTGTGCGTGGGACTACGATAAGAAGCAGACAAAAAATTATTTCGGCTTTGCAGCTCACGGCGGCGGAAGCGTCGGCATAAGCCTTACAGCGACCGGCTTTAGCGTAAACGCCGCCCAGACCTTCGGTGATGGTTACTTTGACAGCAATCTCATGGGCTATACCTATATATATTTCGCATTTAAGAATAAGCTTTAATGGAAAATGACCTGCACATAATGTGCAGGTCATTTTCATATTGTTAAAGATGAGTGTGAGATGGAGATTTCAAAATTATTTTGAAGCACCCTTTATGCTTACATTTTCATACTTAACTATCCATTCAACCATGTCTGCGAAAGACTTCTTTGCTCCCATCGGCTTATAGCCAAGCTCATTTTTTGCTTTTTCAATGCTGAAATTGCAGTTTGAGGTGAGCTTTCTTATTGAATAGCGAGTGAAAAGAGGTGTTGCCTTCATAACGTCATAGTAGACCTCCATAAGCGGAGCTACTGCCTTTGCCATGCCTAAAGGAAGCTTAAATGAGGGACATTTTGTGCCGCAAATATCTGCTAAGATATGAAGAAGCTCATCGATTGTTACCATTTCGTCTGTTAATATATAGCCCTCGCCTGCTCTGCCGACCTTTGCTGCTCTGTACATACCGTTTGCAACATCTCTTACGTCAACAAAGTTATATGCGCCGAAGCCTAAGGATACGGGGAACTTGCCGCCCATAAACATTCTGACCATTTCACCTACAGATGACTTTTTAAAGTCGTAGGGACCACAGCAAGCACCGGGATAAACTACGATTGTTTCAAGGCTTTCATCATTGTTTTCAAATACATAGTTTGCTGAAACAGCCTTTGTTTTTGCATAAGTACCATCGAGAACATCTGGATCGAAGTGAGGAAGCTCACTCATAAGCTGATTGTCGGGAAGTGGCTGATATGCGTCAACAGATGAAGCATATACAAGTCTTTTTACGCCGCACTGCTTGCAGGCCTTGACAACATTCTTTGTACCCTCAACGTTTACTTTCCATGTCATATCCTCATTGCCCTTATTGATTTCGATAACGCCTGCAAGATGATAAACTACCTCTGCGCCCTCGAATGCTTTTACGAGTGAATCGTAGTCTGTAACATCACCCATTGCTCTTTCACAGTTGATTCCATCAAAAAGCTTGCTGTCACGGCGAACTAATATTCTAAAGTCTTCATTATTTTTTTCAAGCTCCTTAACAAGAGCATATCCAACATGGCCTGTAGCGCCTGTGATTACGGAAATATTCTTTTTCATACTGATTAAACCTCTCTTTTTTTGTTTTCATAGTCAATAACGATCTTTTTTCAGTAATTACTTCAACTTTTGTTACTATTTTGTTTCTTTTTGTTAATTTTGTAACTTTTTGGCATTTTAAATACTTTAATATTAGTTATAGTTAAATTTATATGAAGATTGACATTTAGTCTTTTTAAATATATTATATAATGTATGAAAAAGTATCGAAAGGAAAGGGTTATATGGCAAGATATGTAATGGCTCTTGATCAGGGTACAACCAGTTCTAGAGCAATAATTTTCAACAAAAAAGGACAGATTAAGGCTAAATCTCAAAAGGAGTTTGATCAGATTTATCCGCAGGCAGGATGGGTTGAGCATGATCCTATGGAGATTCTTTTTTCTCAGGTTCAGTCAATCACATCACTTTTTGCACAGAGTGATATTTCTCCTAATCAAATTGTAGGCATCGGTATTACAAACCAGAGAGAAACTACTATTCTTTGGGATAAGCAAACCGGCAAGCCCGTTTACAATGCTATCGTTTGGCAGTGCAGACGTACAGCCGAGCTTTGCGAAAAAATTAAGACAGATAAAAAAATGGTCGATTATATCAAGGAAACTACCGGACTTGTTGTTGACGCTTATTTCTCCGCTACAAAGATTAAATGGATTCTTGACAACGTACCTAAGGCAAGAGAGCTTGCAGATGAGGGCAGACTACTCTTCGGCACAGTAGATACATGGCTCATTTGGAATCTCACCGGCGGCAAGGTTCATGTTACAGATTATTCAAATGCATCAAGAACAATGTTATTTGATGTTGATAAGCTCTGCTGGGATGAGAAAATTTGTGATTATCTTGGCATTCCTATGTCAATACTTCCCTCTGTACAGCCCTCAAGCAAGGTTTATGGCTGTGTTTCAAGCGGTATTTTAGGTCTTGAAGCTTTAGAAGGTACACCCATAAGTGCCGCAATCGGCGATCAGCCCGCAGCTCTGTTCGGACAGAACTGTTTTGAACCCGGTCAGGTAAAAAACACCTACGGCACAGGCTGCTTCTTATTGATGAACACGGGCAAAAAGCGTGTAAAGTCTAAGAATAATCTCTTAACAGGTGTTGCATGGGGCATAGGTGATGATGTAGAATATGCATTAGAAGGTTCTGCGTTCAATGCAGGTTCAGTTATCAAGTGGCTCAGAGATGAGATTCACCTAATTGATACTGCCAACCGCTGCAACGAGCTTGCAGAATCAGTTCCCGACGCCAACGGAATTTATTTCGTTCCCGCATTCACAGGTCTTGGCGCTCCATATTGGGATATGTATGCACGAGGCACTATTGTCGGTCTTACAAGAGGCGTAAATCGCGCACATATCGCAAGAAGCGTTCTTGAAGCTATCGCTTTTCAGATGACGGATTTGCTTGAAACCATGGTTGAAGATTCAGGAATAAAGCTCTCCGATTTGAGAGTAGACGGCGGTGCAAGCGTTTCCAACATTCTTTTGCAGATTCAGGCAGACTATGCAAGAATCGTTGTTGACCGTCCAAAAACTGTTGAAACAACCGCTCTCGGTGCTGCTTATTTGGCAGGTCTTGCTGTGGGCTACTGGAAGGACAAGAACGAAATATCGCAAAATCGTGAAATCGAGAGACTCTTCAGACCTAAAATGGAAAGGGAAAAGAGAGATGAGCTTTATGCAGGCTGGAAGCGTGCTGTTGAGCGTTCTAAGGATTGGGAACAGCATAACTAAATTTTCTCGAAAGGACTAAAGAAATGGACTACCTTAAAGAATCTCTTAAAATGCACTATGACCTTAAAGGCAAGCTTGAAGTCACACCCAGAGCAGGTGTCAGCAATAAAGATGAGCTTTCACTCGCCTATACTCCCGGTGTTGCAGCTGCTTGTCTTGAAATTCAAAAAGACACTTCAAAGAGCTATGATTTAACTCGTCGTTGGAATACTGTTGCAGTTGTCACAGACGGCACAGCTGTTTTAGGCTTAGGAGATATTGGTCCGGAAGCAGGTATGCCTGTTATGGAGGGTAAATGCGTACTGTTTAAGGCTTTCGGCAATGTTGACGCTATCCCGCTTTGCGTACGTTCAAAGGATGTTGATGAAATTGTTAACACTGTCGCTCTTCTCGCCGGCTCCTTCGGAGGCGTAAATCTTGAGGATATTTCAGCTCCGAGATGCTTTGAAATTGAAAGAAAATTAAAGGCTAAAACAGATATTCCGATTTTCCATGATGATCAGCACGGCACAGCAGTTATCTGTCTTGCAGCTATCATCAATGCCTTAAAGTTCGTTGGCAAGAAAATCGAGGATTGTACAGTTGCATTCTCAGGCTCAGGCGCAGCCGGTGTTGCCATTGCAAGACTCTTTAAGGCAAGCGGTATCGGTGACATCATCATGTGTGACAGAAAGGGTATCATCTGCGACGGTGATGATTTAACTGCCGCAAAGCAGGAGATTGCCGATTTCACAAACAAGAATCACAAGCGAGGCACTCTCGCTGACGCTATGAAGGGTGCAGACATTTTTGTCGGTGTTTCCGCTCCCGGTATAGTAACTAAAGATATGGTCGCTTCAATGGCAGAAAAGCCCATCATTATGGCGATGGCTAACCCTGTTCCTGAAATTATGCCTGACGACGCAAAGGCAGCAGGTGCTGCTGTTGTAGGCACGGGCAGAAGTGACTTCCCCAACCAGATAAACAATGTCCTTGCATTCCCCGGAATTTTCAGAGGCGCTCTTGATGTTCGTGCAAGCGACATCAATGAGGAGATGAAGAAGGCAGCTGCTGAAGCTATTGCTTCACTCGTTAGCGACGAGGAATTATCAGCTGACTACATTCTTCCTGCTGCATTCGATGAAAGAGTCGGAAAAACTGTAGCTAAAGCTGTAGCTCAGGCTGCAAGGGACAGCGGCGTAGCCCGCATCTAAAAGAAAGACAAAAAAATAAAGGCACACTTTAAAGTGTGCCTTTTAATATGCTTACAAATTAGAATCGCTCAATTTGAGCATAGTCCGCAGCTTTCCTTCGTAAGGGTGATGCCATATTCCAAGCATCTTTCATGGACATAATGCTGCATTGTATTTACAAGCGTTTTTACGCAAAGAGGTGTCTTCTCCTCCTTGTCATCGCTTCGCTCATATGTACTATGCTCATTTCTTACAAGCTTATCTTCCATAGCTGTTAAAATCTGAGCGTAAACATCATTATCTACTAAATCAATATTAGGTACCCATGATTTTGGGAATGCACCTTTTTTAACCTCAGCTATAATCAATCGGTAAAGAATAATTCCGAAAAGCTGATGAATTTCGCCTGCATACTCCTCACTATCACAGATTGCAGTTAAGCTTTCGCTCATTCTGCTCGCAACCCTGTATACGGTCAGAGTATTCATGCTTTGGTCACTCTCTATATCATCTCTTATTGTAAAGGCTCCTGCGAAGCCCTGCTTGCTCTCGCTTATGCCTAGAAGATAATCCGTTGTTACGCCATAGAACTCAGCAGCCTTTATAAGAAAATCGAGTCCGCATTCTCGAATTCCGTTTTCATAGTGTGAAAGAAGCGCTTGAGATATATTAAGACCTGCGGCAGCCTCTTTTTGGCTCATGCCCTTCTCTTTTCTAAGTCTTGATAAATTTTCCGCAAATTTTTCAACCATTTATATCTACCTCAAATACAAATTATACCGCTTGTATAATTATAGTAGCATTCTAATCCATTTTCAATATACAAACTGCATAAAATCGTAGGATGATTTTTTTCGGAGGAACCATGAAAAGTTATATTATACATATTATCAGAAACGGCGCCACTGAAGCTAACCTTCAGGGCAAATATATCGGTCACACAGACGTTGAGCTGAGTGAAGACGGCAGAAAGCAACTTTTAAATATGCGAGAAGAGCTTGTTTATCCACCTGTTGACGCTGTCATCACAAGCCCATTAAAGCGCTGCACAGAAACTGCAAAAATTCTCTATCCAGACCATCAATATCTTGCAATAGATGCTCTTATTGAGTGCAATTTTGGTGAATTTGAAGGCAAAAGTGCCGACGAATTAAAGGACTATCCCGTATTTCCGCACTGGCTTGCTGGAGAAAAAGGTGTTGAACCTCCTTTCGGTGAGAGCAACGAGGCGTTTGCCAAAAGAGTTTGTGAGGGCTTTATAAAGGTTGTTGACGGCCTTATGAAAACAAATACAATGACAAGCGCAATCGTAACCCACGGCGGCGTTATTATGGCACTGCTCGCTAATTTCGGCTTGCCTGAGCTTCCTATGCACGAATGGATTACTCCAAACGGCTGCGGCTACACCTTGAGAATTACACCCTCAATCTGGTCTAACTTTAAAAAGCTTGAGGTTGCTTATGAGTTCCCCTACGAAAAGAATCCCGATGAGGATGAAGCTTAATTATTTTTTCGGACAGCAGCCTTTTTAAGGTCAGCTGTCCTCTTTTTATTATATTAAGTAGTATACATATATATAAGGAGGTTTTATTATGTGTACAGCTGTTAACTACAATTCACACGACCACTATTTTGGCAGAACGCTTGACTGGGGCTTTTCATATGGTGAAGAAGTCGCAGTCACGCCAAGAAAATTCAATTTGAAATTTGAAAAGCTGCCTGAGATAAGCACTCACTATGCAATGATAGGCATGGCTGTTGTCGCAGAAAACTACCCGCTCTATTTTGATGCGACAAACGAGAAGGGACTTAGCATGGCTGGACTTAATTTCCCACAAAATGCTGAGTATCTTCCATTTAAAGAAAATTTTTACAATGTAACTGTATCAGAAATCATCCCGTGGGTTCTGTCACAATGTGAGAATGTTGAGGGTGCAAGGGCGTTGATTGAGAAAACAAATGTCTTAAATCTCCAGCCCGATCCCAACTTTCCGCTTCCGCCTATGCACTGGATTATCTCCGATAAAGTAAAATCCATAACTGTTGAGCCATTAGCCGACGGACTTAAAATCTACGATAATCCCGTAGGCGTACTCGCCAACAATCCGCCCTTCCCTTATCATATGTATAATATCTGTAATTATATGAATCTCACCTCGCATGATCCAGAAAACAGCTTTAGCAACAAATTGGATTTGAATATTTTCTGTAAAGGTATGGGTTCTATCGGTTTGCCGGGCGATCCATCATCACCATCTAGGTTTATTCGTGCGGCCTACTGTGCTTTAAATTCCGTCGAATACGAGGACGAGGGTGAAAATGTCGCTCAATTTTTCCATATTCTCGGTGCGGTTGAGCAGGTTGAGGGCTGTGCATGTGCAGATGAACACTCATTTGAAAAGACTCTGTACACCTCATGCTGCAATACGGACAAGGGCATATATTATTATAGAACTAATCTTAATAATCAGATAAACGCTGTCAATATGTACAAAGAAAATATCGACGGTGAAGAGCTTCTAACCTTCCAATTAAACAAAAAACAAAATATAAATTATCAAAACTAATTAATATTAAGGCTTCACCATGCAGTAATTTTTAAAAATAACTGTATGGTGTTTTTTTATTTTTTACCTCGCACATTAAGTATAAGTGAAATATTTTTTGTACAAAATATTTCTGTAGGTTATATTTTGACATATAAGAAAAATGTCTATTCGTTCATTCGTAATGACATATTTGCTTCTTTATGAGAATCCATTTGTCACTTTTTCCTAGTAAAGCGTTACCGCGAAAATAAATTTTTAAGCATTATTAACAAACATTTAATACAGCTTTCTGTTATTATGACAATATCATATACAAATAATTTCTGCTATAATGGCAATGAAGAGTTAGGGTTGTTGGCTGTGATAACCTTAGCTAAAAAGGAAAATCTTTAAGGAGGCAATACTTTATGAAAAAGTTAACAGCACTTTTACTCGCAGTTCTTATGGTATTCTCACTTGCAGCATGTGCAGGCGGCGGCGATGCAAATAAGGGCGAAATCTCAGTTTTCTACTACAACTACGGTGATACCTACATCTCATCTGTTAGAGCAACAATGGATAAGATTCTTGACGAATCCGGCAGAGTCTACAACGACTATGATGCAGCTAACAACCAGACAACTCAGACAGAGCAGGTAGCAACAGCTATCGCTAAGGGTTCTAAGCTCCTCATCGTCAACGTTGTTGACACAGGTTCTAAGGACGCAGCTATGAACATCATCGATCAGGCTAAGGCAGCTGACATCCCCGTTATCTTCTTTAACCGTTCAGTTGATGAAGACGTTATCACAAGCTACGACAAGTGCGTATTCGTTGGTACAGACTATGAGATGGCTGGCCACATGCAGGGCAAGATGATTGGTGATTATCTTGTTAAGAACTTCGACGCAGTTGACCTTAATAAGGACGGCAAAATTAGCTACGTTATGTTCAAAGGTCAGGAAGGCAACGCAGAGGCTATCGCTCGTACACAGTTCGGCGTTGAGGACTGCAACAAGGTTCTTAAGGCAGCTGGCAAGCCCGATCTTGAATTCTATGATAAGGCTAACACAAAGAAGTATCTCGTTGACCAGAACGGTCAGTGGTCAGCAGCTGCTGCTACAGACTACATGAAGACAATCTTCGCAAACTACAACGAGAAGAATAACAACATGGTTGAGCTTGTTATTGCTAACAACGACGAAATGGCTCTCGGTGCTATTTCAGCTCTTCAGGAGGCAGGCTACAACAAGCAGGGCGGTAAGGTTATCCCCGTATTCGGCGTTGACGCTATCGGCGCAGCTCAGGAAGCAATCAATGCCGGCAGCATGATTGGTACAATCAAGCAGGACGCAGAAGGTATGGCTAACGTTATCACAACAATCGCTTTCAACTTCCTCGATGCTAAGGCACCGTTTGAAACAGTTCCCGCTGAGCAGGTAGTTGGCAAGTGGAGAGTTAACATCCCCTACGCAACTTATACAAAGTAATTTTGTTTTAATCTCTGGGGCAGCTGCGCCAAAAGTGCAGCTGCTCTTTTACCCGCAGAAAAATACTATGAGATAGTTTTTTCTAAAAATCTAAAGAACGGGAGAATAGTTCTTATGAGCAATAACATAGAAACAAAAGATTCACAGGCTGTCTCTAATGAGCCTGTTCTCCTGCGTATGGAGAATATTGTCAAGACTTTCCCCGGTGTAAAAGCTCTCGACAATGTTTCGCTTACCGTTAAGGCTGGTACTGTTCATGCTCTCATGGGCGAAAATGGTGCTGGTAAATCTACTCTTATGAAATGTCTCTTCGGTGTTTATTCGAAGGATGATGGTCATATTTTCCTCAACGGCAAGGAGGTAAACTTCAAAAACTCCAAGGAAGCACTTGAAAATGGTGTTGCAATGGTTCATCAGGAGCTGAATCAGGCTCTCAAGCGCAACGTCATGGATAATATGTGGCTCGGCCGCTTCCCCAAGGTTTCAAAGTTCCTGCCCTTCACAAGCGAAAAGAAAATGTACACTGCAACCAAGAAGATTTTCGACAGCCTCGAACTCGATTTTGATCCTAAAACTATTATGAGCAAAATGCCAGTTTCACAGCGTCAGATGGTTGAAATCGCAAAGGCTGTTTCCTATAATTCAAAGGTAATCGTTTTCGATGAGCCTACATCATCACTCACCGAAAAAGAAGTAGAACATCTTTTTAAGATTATAAATAAGCTTCGTGACCAAGGCTGCGGAATTATTTATATTTCTCATAAAATGGCTGAAATTCTTAGAATATCCGATGAAGTTACTATCATGCGTGACGGTAAATATATCGCTACTAAGGATGCTAAAAATATTACAACGGATGAAATTATCAAGCTTATGGTTGGCCGTGAGCTTACAAATGTTTATCCGCCCAAAACAAACAAGATTGGTGAGCCTCTTTTAAAGGTTGAAGGGCTTACTGCTGAATATTCCCATCTTCAAGATGTTTCATTTACAGCTCGCAGAGGAGAGATTCTCGGAGTTGCTGGACTTGATGGCTCCGGACGTACAGAATTACTTGAAAATATATTCGGCAATGCTACAAGAAGAAGCGGCACACTGACACTTGACGGTAAACCGATTAAAAATAAAACTCCTAAGGAATCAATCAAAAACGGCTTTGCCCTTTTAACAGAGGAACGCCGTGCAACAGGTATCTTCAACATACTCAACATCCGTGAAAATGCTACAATTTCAAGCCTTAAGAAATACAAGGTTGGTCCATTCTTAAGCAATAAAAAGATGAAAGACAGCACAAAATGGGTTATAGATTCCATGAGAGTAAAAACTCCAAGTCAGGAAACAAAAATACGCTCACTTTCAGGCGGTAACCAGCAAAAGGTTATCCTCGGTCGTTGGCTGTTAACAGATCCTACAATTCTTTTACTCGATGAGCCGACAAGAGGTATCGACGTAGGTGCAAAATATGAAATCTATCAGCTTATTATTGACCTTGCTAACAAGGGCAAATCAGTTATTATGGTTTCATCAGAAATGCCCGAGCTTCTCGGTGTATGTGACCGAATACTTGTAATGTCAGGCGGTCGCCTCGCAGGAGAAGTCGATGCCAAAACGGCTACACAGGAAGAAATAATGGCTCTTGCAGCTAAATTTGCTTAAGGGGGAACAACAATGTCTGAAACAAAAGCAGTAAAAACTAAGAAAAAGGGTACTTTTGCCGAATTTAAAGCAAAGTCCCCTGCTGATAAACGCAGAGCCGTAAGCGATTTCGTTTTCAACAACGCAATGTACATCATCATTGCTGTTGCAATCGTTTTCATTGCAATTAAGGTTCCTGCATTCATCAAGCTTCCTTCAATTATCAACATCGTTTCACTTACCGCTGCAAAGCTTCCCATAGCTTTAGGTATCGGCGGTGCAATCGTTTTAACAGGTACCGATATTTCAGCAGGTCGCTGCGTAGGCTTAACCGCTTGTATCGCCGCTTCACTTTTACAGATGACTACATATGCCAATAAGATGTTCCCAAACATCGGTGTTACTCCTCTTTGGCTTGTTCTCATCGCTGTTATCGCTGTCGGTGCTGCAGTTGGTCTTGTAAACGGTATTTTCGTTGCTAAATTTAAGCTTCATCCCTTTATCGTTACACTTTCCACTCAGCTTATCGTCTTCGGTATCGTACTTATGTACTTAATGATAGGTACTAACAATGGTCAGACACTTTCAGGTCTTGATTCAAGCTACACTGAGTTTGTCCGCGGTACTCTGTTTAGAATCGGCGGAGTTGCAGTTCCCAGATACGTGCTTTATGCTATAATCTTAACCGCTATAATGTGGGTTATCTGGAATAAGACAACATTCGGTAAGAATATGTTCGCTGTCGGTTCAAACGAAGAGTCAGCAAACGTATCAGGTGTTAACGTATTCTGGACAATCGTTGCTGTTTTCGTATTAGCAGGTGTTATGTATGGTATCACAGGCTTTATTGAGGGTGCTAGAATTGCTTCCTGCTCTGCTAACACTGGTCTTAACTATGAGTCTGACGCTATCGCAGCATGTGTTATCGGCGGCGTTTCTTTCGTCGGTGGTACTGGTAAAATCAGTGGTATCGTAGTTGGCGTATTCCTTCTCCAGATTATTTTCGCTGGTCTTAACTTCCTTTCAGTTGATGCTAATATGCTCTACATCATCAAGGGCCTTATCATCCTCGTTGCATGTGCTATCGATATGAGAAAGTATCTTGCTCGTAAGTAAAGGATATTTTAAATGGAAGAAAACGAAAAAGAAAAGATAAATCAAAATGAAGAAGACAGCGCAATGCCGTCTTTGAATACAGAGAGAAAACCCGGCGGGCTTTATAGAAATGTAAAGATGAGTGTTAAAACAGCAAATATTCTAGTTGCCGTTTTATGTATAGCACTTGTTGGAACAATGATATTTTTAGTTAACCACAACGGCTTTAAAATAAAGTTCGACACTGATGGAGGCTCTCATGTTGAGGAGCAAAAAGTTCTTCACTCTGAGAAAATCGCACAGCCGCCGGTCCCTCAAAAAGAAGGTTACGAATTCACCGGCTGGTATATTGACAGGGACTGTACTGTTGAATGGGACTTCGATAATGACGTTGCAACAAACAGTATGACCTTATACGCAGGCTGGCAGAAAAAAGTTCCGTAAAAATGAAAAATACAGTCATTTCTTTTAAGAGATGGCTGTATTTTTATAATTTAAAGTTTTCCACATCTACTAAAAAAAATATTAGCAGAGCTTTAAGAGCTAATAGAAAATGTGGAAAAACTCTCTTATATTAAGCTTTTAAGTTATCCTCATTTCTCTAACAAATTGAGGATAACCTTTTTTATTGTTCATAATAATTTTTTCAATAGATTATAAGTCCCTCTGATTTTTCCGATTTTAATCACAGTAAATCTAATAATTATTAGATTTAATAAATTTTCACTCTTTCTCTTAGATTATATTCTATTTATATATTATAAGCTTCAAAGCAAAACTTTATAAGTAGATAATACTCCACGAAATGGAAAAATCGTATTGCTTTTGAATTTAATTTTCAAGCTTATGTTTTCCTCATTTTATAGAAAGATGACTCAACTATTTGCATGTCATTCTTCAAATATTTAAAAAAAGCTTTAATTTTCTCAAAAGATAAAGCTTTAGATTTTCCGTACAAGTTAAAATTTATGTGGATAGAATAAAAAGGACTTAGAAAAAAAGTGTAAAAAAACCGTTAGATAATAAAAGCCAAACGAAAAAAGCAGTCGCATAAAACGACTGCTTTAAAAATTACTCTTTGTTTTCTTCCTTTAAGGAATCTAAATATTGCTCTGCAATTTGAGCTGCTCTGTAAACGATCTCAGGACACGGACGCTTTTTATAATACTGCGCTGTTCGTTCCTCAGGATTTCCGCCCGCCTTTGCTGCAGGTCCGGTTAAAAGCTCATGGCAGATAATTGAGCCTTCTGTACTTTTAAATTCATCTGCTAGGGAACGTACATCGCTGTAAAGCTTCATTTTGCCTTCACGCTCCTTGGGATCTGTGTATCCGTTAGCAAGTCCAGTTACCATAAACATACCACTTACTGCACCGCATACCTCTCTCATTCTGCCCATACCAGCTCCAAATGGTGAAGCAAGCTTTACGGCAGTTTCAAAATCAAGTCCCAACTCATCGGCAAATGCACCGATTACAGACTGTGAGCAGTTATACCCGCTCATAAACAATTCCTTAGCTCTATCTGCGTGTGTGCTGTTCAATTAAAGTCCTTCCAATCTTTTCATTTATCAAAAATTCTGCGAAGCTTTTTAGATGAATCTCCAACTGTAAATGCAATAACCTCATCGCCTGAATAAAGCTTCGTGTTACCGTTGGGAATCATCTTTGTGTTGCCTCTTACAACATAAGCTAAAAGGCAATCCTTCGGTATACCTAAATGCATAATCTCGGTGCCGCTTTTTGACCAATTAGCAGGTACTCTGTACTCACCAATAACAATATCGCTGTTGTTAATATCAGTCATAAAACGAACCTGTGCGCCGTCAATCTCATGCTCTATTATTCTTGCCATAAGGCTCGTTGAGGAAACTGTGAAATCAACGCCCAATTTTTTCATCATATATATATTCTTCGGATTGTTAACTCTCGCTACAGTCTTTTTAACATTGAACGGGTTTTTTGCAAGCTCACACACGATAAGATTGTACTCATCACGGCTTGTCGTAGCAATAACCGCATCGCAATGGCTGATTCCAGCTGCTGCAAGTGTTTCAACCTCTGTAGCATCTCCGCATAAAATCGGAATATCCAGCTCTGTTGCAAGCAATTCACATTCAGAACGGTCAATCTCAACTATTACAACCTCCTTGCCCTCTTCTATAAGAGTGCGTGCAAGATTGAAGCCGAGCTTACCGCCTCCGACTATAAGAACTCTCATAAATAATTACCTCATCAATCTGTTCTAACACTAGCGGCGATAATTGTATCGCCCTCTCTGATTAAAAGCCCCGTTTCATTAATTGGGATTATTGTTCCGTCGCTTCTTTTAAGTGCCACAAAAACCTCATTTCTGTGGTGAGCTATGCTTATCGGAGATTTTCCGTAATCACGCTTGCCTGTTTTTAAAAGGTGGAACTCAAAAAGTGCGCCCGCTGTAGCAACTGCCGGAATATCCGACTCAATCGATGTAATAAGTCCCATAAGATGGTTAGCTTCATATCGTGTTGCACAAATTGTGTAAAGACCGAATCTGCGGAAAACGGATTCTCTTGCAGGGTCCAAAACACGGGTAAATATTTTTTCTACGCCAAACTCCTGCTGAAGAGTCTGTGCGACCATAACGTTAACATTATCGTTTGAGGTTACAACTACTGCAACATGAACATCGTTTGCACCTGCATTTGTTAAAACTTCAATGTCAAACGGCTCGCCTACGACGGTAATACCGGAGAACTCCGCACCGAGATTTTTCTCAATCTTTTCGCGGCTTTTATCAACTACAGACACATCATAGCCACGCTCTGTAAGCTGTCTTGCAAGTCTTGAACCGGTTTTGCCGCAACCGACGATTAATATATTCATCTTACTTCTTCGCTTCCTCTACAGCAGATTCATCAAGAGCGTTCTTCGCATTTCTAACCTCATTAACAGCATTTACAAGGAATCTGTCTGTTGTCATGAGAAGCTTATTAGCAAAGCTTGATGCTGAATCTCTTGTATCAGCTGACCACTGCTGTGCGCGAACCATTAAATCGTTGCTCTCTGTCTTTGCATTTTCAACCATTGCTGCTGCATCCTTGTTTGCTTTATTAACAGTTGCATTTGCCTCGCTGTTGGCTGAATCTAAGATAGCTGCTGCTTCCTTCTTCGCAGTATCCTTGATAGCTGCTGCCTCATCCTGAGCCTGCTTTTTAATATTTGCTGCATAAACTCTTGCCTGAGATGTAATCTCATGCTCATCAACAAGTCTTGCTGCTTCTTTCTTAGCGTTATCGATTGTGTTAGCTGCGTCAGTGTCTGCCTTTGACATTGTGTTGTGTGCGTAGCTGTCTGCTTCTTTAACCTTATTTTCTGCTGTCTGTGTAGCTGCTGCAAGCATCTCATCAGTCTTAGCCTCTGTGTTTGTCAAAAGCTCTCTTGACTTTTCCTGAGCTCTTGTAACAGATGCAACAGCGTCTGTTTTAGCCTTGATAAGAATTTCAGAGCGGTCAGCAACAATTTTCTTAGCCTGCTCAAGCTCTTCGGGTATTGCACCTCTGAGTGCTGCTGCAAGTTCCTTAATCTCGTCGCCGTTAACAGCGATATTCTTTGAAAAGGCTACCTTTGATGCAGAATTAATCGCATCTTCAATTTTTCTTAAAATTTCTTCTACGTTCATTATAATGAACTCCTTTCTCTGATTCGCTTAATAATATCATCGCATACCTCGGCAGGGACAAATTCAGAAATATCTCCTCCAAATTCACAAACCTGCTTTACAACGCTTGACGAAAGGAACATATAATCCGAATTTGCTGTAATAAATACAGTTTCTATTTCTGGACTTAATTTTTTGTTAGTGAGTGCCTGCTGGAACTCATAATCAAAGTCAGAAACAGCCCTCAGTCCCTTAACTATTGCTACTGCACCCTTTTCCTTAGCGTAGCTTGCAAGCAATCCGTCATGCATATCCACAATAACATTGGGCATATCCTTTGTGCAGCGAGTTATAAGCTCAACCCTCTCAGCTGCAGAAAAGTAATAGTTTGTCTTATGGTAGTTGTGCATTACTACAACTATTACCTTATCAAACATATGAGATGTTCTTCTTATAATCTCAAGGTGTCCCTTTGTTACAGGATCGAAGCTTCCTGGACAGATTGCGATTTTCATTGCGAATCTCCCTTTCTATAGACAGAAATCATCGTTCTGCCATACTTGTACTGACGCTGTAAGATAAGATCTTCTTCTCTTTCGGGAAGCACTGCGTCCTTAGGTGTCTCGCAGATTACAATTCCGTTTTCTGCAACTCTTTTAGGAAGAAGCTTCAAGCACTTCTCAACTAAATCTGATGCATACGGAGGATCTACAAAGACAATATCAAAAACATCTGAACCGAGATTCAAGAATGAAATTGCATCTGTCTGCACAAGTCTTGCATCCTCGATAAGACGTGTATGATTTAAATTCTGCTTTACTACTGCCATCGAGCTTTTGCTCATATCAACAAAAGTTGCATTTCTTGCTCCACGGCTCAATGCTTCTATGCCAAGCTGACCTGAACCTGCGAAAAGATCAAGCGCTCTTGCACCTTCTATTTCAAACTGAATAATGCTGAAAACAGCTTCCTTAACTCTGTCAATGGTGGGCCTTACATCTTCGCCCTCAAGAGTAGTTAAAACTCTGCCTCTAGCTTTACCTGTAATAACTCTCATTTAATCATTCCCTTCGCAAAATATGATTAGGCACATTATTAATTTTATTATCGCATTCTTTTCGACTTGTGTCAACTGTTTTCATGCATTGCATCATATATGATTTTAGCTGTAACCTCTGAAATTGAATCGACCTCACACAGTTGTTCTATACTTGCATTCTTTATATTTGTAATTGTCTTAAAATGCTTTAAAAGCTCCTTTGCACGCTTTGGCCCAATGGTGGGAATATCAGTCAGCGTACTCGATATACTTCGTGCCTTTCTTTTTTGTCTATGGAAAGTGATAGCATATCTGTGAACCTCATCTTGTATCTCAGTACAGAGATTAAAAGCCTTTCTCTTAGCGGAAAAAGCAAGCTCTCCGCCGGAAACAGCAATGGCCCTTGTTCTGTGGTTCGAGTCCTTTACCATGCCAAAAAGGGGAACATTTATATTATGCTTTTTGAGAATCGGCTCAACAGCTGAAATCTGTCCCTTGCCGCCGTCTAAGAGAATTAAATCCGGAAGTCTTCCGAAGCCCTCACCAGTGTCCTTCTCCTGCTCATAGCGTGTAAAGCGTCTGTCCAAAACCTCAGCCATAGATGCAAAGTCATCCTGTCCTGTAAAGCCCTTTATTATAAATCGTCTGTATGCCTTTCTGTATGGCTCACCGTTTCTAAATACAACCATTCCTGCCACATTGTCACTGCCGGAAGTGTGGGAAATATCGTAGGATTCAATAAATTCAGGTGCTGTGGAAAGTCCCAAAAGACCTGCTAATTCATCAAGTGCCTGCGCTTTTCTGCCGCTTGTCCCTGTAATGGGAACGAGATACTGCGCCGCATTGCTTCGACACATCTCAAAAAGCTTTTTCTGCTCTCCCGCAAGCGAATGAGAGATTATGACGTTCTTGCCTTTTTTCTCACTGAGCCACCTTGAAATCAACTCTTCATCAGCTAGCTCCTGCTCGATTGAAACACGTTTAGGGATAAAGTCCCTTATCATATAGAAGCGTCTTATAAGCTGTGCCAGAGCCTCGGAAATATTTTCAGGCGTATCTATAATAAAGTTTTCGCTGTCGTAGATTCTGCCCTCTAAAAAGCGAATCACGCTAAAACAAGCCTTATTAGAACCTGACGCACCCATTACAAGTGCAAAAACGTCCTGCTCCTTGACTGATGCTGACATCACCTTTTGCTTTCCGCCCAATCTTTTTATAGCCGCTATTCTGTCACGAAGCTGTGCAGCCTTTTCAAACTCTAAATTTTCAGAAGCCTCCTCCATACGCACAGTTAGCTCCTTTAAGGTATCTGTGTATCCGCCCTTTATAAAAGCTATGGCATCCTCCACAGCTTCATCATACTGTTTAAAATCAACCTTTCCTGTGCAGGGTGCGCAGCACTGATTGATATAGTAGTTAAGGCATGGTCTGCCCTTGCCGAAATCCCTTGGAAATACCTTATTGCACTGCGGAAGCTTAAATATTTTTATAGCCTCGTCAACTGTATTTCTAACAGCAAAGGAACTCATATAAGGTCCTAAATATTGTGCGCCATCATCGTCACGCTGCAAAACAGCCGAGATTCTGCGCCATTTTTCATTTGTAATTTTAACGTAGGAATAGCCCTTATCATCTTTTAAGAGGATATTATACTTTGGCGTATGCTGCTTTATTAGGCTGCATTCCAAAACTAGGGCTTCAAATTCGCTGTCTGTCAAAATAACATCAAAATCATTAACATTATCGACCATTTTGCGAACCTTAATACCGTGATTATTCTGTGAACCAAAATATTGGCTTACTCTGTTTTTGAGAGCCTTCGCTTTTCCGACATAGATAATTTCCCCCGCTTTATTCTTCATAAGATAAACTCCTGAGGTCAGCGGCAGCTGCATAGCCTTTTTTCTAAGCTCTCCCATTTTACTGTTCACAAAAATCACCTCCAAACGGATATATTATATACATTATAATTGAATGTCAAGCTTCAAGGAATACCGCATTTTTAAAAAGTTATATTTTACTTTAAATTATATTCATAATCTTATGATATTTTTAAATTAAGGAAATTAAAGGAGGCTCATTAATGAGAATACTTGCAAATGTTGTATGGTTTATTTTCGGCGGATTTATCACTGCCCTTATATGGCTTGTAAGCGGACTATTATGCTGTATAACAGTAGTCGGCGCACCACTTGGCATGCAATGCTTTAAATTTGCAAGCCTCTGTCTTGCGCCGTTTGGAAAAGAAGTCGTTTTCGGCGGCGGCGCACCAAGTCTTCTTGCAAATATTATTTGGATTATCTTCTGCGGCTGGGAAAACGCCCTTTACTGCATAAGCATGGGAGTGCTTTGCTGCTGCACAATTATTCTAATTCCAATAGGTCTGCAATATTTTAAATTTGCAAAGCTCGCATTTATGCCGTTCGGCTCGAAAATAAGCTACGTTTAAAAAGTGATACTCACACTCATCAAGCACCCTCATATAAGGGTGCTTTCTTTTATTTAATGCAGATAAAATATAAAAAATACAATAGTAATTTAAACTTAACTGTGCTATAATATTGTAGATTATAATGGCATATATAATGACTATTACTTTGTTAGGAGTGTTTTGAATGCAGACTACAATCGACGGACTTAAAATTAATTACTTCGATGTAGGCGAAGGCGACCTTGTTCTGCTTCTTCACGGCTGGGGCTCCAATATCGAGCTTTTCGCTTCAATGACAGAAGTTTTAAAGAAAAAATACAGAGTTATCGCACCCGATATGCCGGGCTTCGGTCTTTCTCAAGAACCCGATAAGGCATGGACTGTCGACGATTACGTCGATTTCATCCTAAAGTTTTTGCAGCCCTTTAACCCTAAAAAGCTCATTGTTTTAGGTCATTCCTTCGGCGGCAGAGTTATCTTCAAGATGAATTCAAGAGATTTACCCTTTGAAATCACAAAGTCAATATTAATTGACGTTGCAGGCATAAAGCCTGAGAAATCTTTAAAGAGAAAAATTATTGAGCCTATATACAGCCTCGGTGAGAAGATTTTAAGACTTCCTCCCGTCAAGGCTCTTTTCCCTGAGCTTTTAGAGGATCTTAAGAAATCTCACGGCTCAGAGGACTATAGAAATGCTACGCCCGTCATGCGTGAAACTCTCGTTAATACGGTTAACGAGGATTTAAAGGACTTAATGCCCAATATGAATATGCCCGTACTTCTCGTTTGGGGCGAATTAGATACAGCAACTCCCCTTTCAGATGCTAAGTATATGGAGAGTGTAATCCCAGACGCAGGTCTTGTAACAGTTAAGGGTGCAGGTCACTACTCATTTTTAGAGAACCAGCCCTTAGTTAACAGCGTTTTGGCATCCTTCTTAGAGATATAATAATTAATCGAAAGGAACAATTCTAATGCAAATTAATTTTTTAGAAATTACACTCAAATTAGTTTTAATTTTTTGCTTCTTCTTGTTTGAGATTCTTTCAACAATCTACTTTGTTCATATGTTCCAGCTCAATTACTACAAGTTTTCAGAGCAGTGGATTTGGATTAAGAAAAACAAAACAAAGCATTCGGCTCTAATTTTCCCGCTCTTTGGTGCTATTGTAGGCGGCTTAATAGGTCATAAAACAGGAATGGTTATCGCAATAATCTCAATTCTTATTGCGACATATTTCTACAAACCGATTGATGCGAAGAAGCCTCTTGTATATACTGCAAGAGTTAAGCGTATGCTTTTAACGCTTTCAATAATCTATGGTCTTTCAGCATTTTTAACAGCTATCTTTGCAAGTGCAAGAGTTCTTGTAATTGTACTTTGCATCGAGTGTATTTTAACTCATGCAATGCTCCTTTTTGCAAACATCATCAACAAGCCCATTGAGCTTGCAATCAACAAGCACTATATAAATGACGCAAAGAGAATTATTGAAGATTTCCCACAATTAACTGTTATCGGTATTACAGGAAGCTACGGCAAAACAAGCGTCAAGCATTACTTAAACACTCTTCTTCAGGCTAAATACAATGTTCTTATGACTCCCGGCAATATAAACACAGATTTAGGCGTTACAAGAATCATAAGAAATGAATTAAAGGCAACACATCAGATTTTCATCTGTGAGATGGGTGCTAAATGGGTTGGAGATATAAAGGACATCTGCGACATCGTTCACCCAAAATACGGCGTTATCACAGCAGTAGGTCCTATGCACCTTGAATCCTTCGGCTCTGTAGAAAACATCGTAAAAACAAAGTTTGAGCTTGCAGACGCTATCCCCGATGACGGCAAGGTATTCTTAAACTACGACTGTGAGCTTATAAGGCAAGAAAATCGTGATGCTATCACATATTCATTAAATAACGACAGCCAGTATAAGGCAAAGGTTCTTTCAGTTTCTGAAAAGGGTACAGATTTCTTAGTTACAGCTCCCAACGGTGAAGAGATGCAATACTCCACTCGTCTTATCGGCGAGCATAATGTTTTAAACATCTTAGCTGCCATTGCAATCTCACACGAATTAGGAATTTCGCTTGAGGCTCTTCGTCCACAGGTAAGAAAGCTCCAAAGCGTTGCGCATCGCCTTGAGCTTACAAACAGAGGCAATTTAACAATCATAGACGACTCCTACAATTCAAATCCGAGCGGTACAAAGGCTGCTCTTAACACTTTAAATTACTTTGACAGCACAAAGATTCTTGTAACTCCCGGCATGGTTGAACTCGGTGAAAAGCAGGAGGAATTAAACTTTGAATTCGGCGTTAATGCTGCAGAGGTTTGCGACTACGTCGCATTAGTCGGCAAGAAGCAGACTCAGAGCATTTATGACGGACTTATCAAGTCAGGCTTTAATCAAAGCAATATAAAGGTCGCTGATACACTTAAAGAAGCCCTCAACTGGGTATATTCAATAAAGAGTGACACAAAGAAAACAATTTTACTCGAGAACGATCTTCCCGACAACTATTAATTGGAGGCAAATTAACAATGAAAATCAAACTTGCAGTTATGTTCGGCGGTAAGAGCGTTGAGCATGAGATTTCAGTAATTTCAGCAATTCAGGCAATCCACTCAATCGATGAAGAAAAGTACGACGTTATTCCGATTTACATCACAAAGAATAACGAGATGTACATAGGCGAATTCATCGACAACATCGATTACTATAAGGATATTGATAATCTCCTTTCAATGAGTATAAGAGTTAACCTTATAAATGACGGCAGCAAGACTCTTATCGTAAAGTATCCCCACAAGTTATTTGCAAAGGACGTTGTTGATTACATCGACGTTGCTTTCCCGATTGTTCACGGTACAAATGTTGAGGACGGCACTCTTCAGGGCTATCTCTCAATGCTCAATCTTCCATATGTAGGCTGCGATGTCGTTTCATCAGCAGTTGGCATGGATAAGTACGTTATGAAAACAGTTTTAAAGGATAACGACATCCCCGTTTTGGACTGTATTATTGCAACAAGCTTTGAATACAGCGAGGATCCAGAATCCATTATTGAAAAGGTAAAAAACCGTTTCGAGTTCCCGCTCATAGTTAAGCCTGTAAACCTAGGTTCAAGCATAGGCATAAGCAAGGCACGCGATTTAGACTCTCTTGAGGAAGCTCTCGACACAGCCTTCTCCTACACAGACAGAGTTATCATCGAGCCTGCTATTGAAAATCTTCGTGAGATTAACTGCTCTGTTCTCGGTGACAGGGAGAATGCAAAGGCTTCTGTATGCGAAGAGCCTCTCAATGCATCGGATATTTTAAGCTTTGAGGACAAGTACATCGGCAACGCCTCCGGTGCAGGTGCTAAGGGTGGAGCAAAAGTAGGCTCTAAGGGTATCGCTCCCAAGCTTGCAGGTGCTAAGGCAGCGGGCGGCAAATTGGGTTCTCAGGGCATGGCTTCTGCAAGCAGAAGAATTCCCGCAGACATCCCGATTGAAACAGAGAGAGAAATTAAAGAAATGGCTGTTAAGGCTTTCAAGGTTCTCGGCTGCAACGGCGTTTCAAGAATCGATTTCATGATTGACGCTGACACAAATAAGGTTTGGCTCAACGAGATAAATACAATCCCCGGCTCACTTTCATTCTATCTTTGGGAGCCTGCAGGACTTAAGTATCCTGAGCTTATCGACGAGATGATTTCACTTGCATTGAAGCGTCAGCGTGAGCAGGAAACAATCACATATTCCTTCGATTCAAACGTACTTTCCGGAATTAAGCTCGGCGGTAAAAAGACAGGCAAAATGTAATGCCTATAAACCGAAAGGAAAATTAAAGCTATGGCGATTTTTAAGCCCTTCAAAGCACTAAGACCTCTAAAGCAGTATGCCGCACAGGTTGCAGCACTCCCCTACGATGTTATGAACAGTGACGAGGCAAGGGAAAAGGTAAAAAATAATCCTTATTCCTTCCTCCATGTCGATAAGGCAGAGGTCGATCTTCCAAAAAGCACAGAGCTATACTCCAAAGAAGTCTATGAAAAGGCTTCCTCCAACCTAAAAAAATTAGAGTCAGACGGCATTTGCAGGCAGGATGAAAAGGACTGCATCTATATCTACCGCCAAATTATGGACGGCAGAAGCCAAACAGGTCTTGTGGGCTGCGTTTCTATCGATGACTACATGAACTCGGTTATAAAGAAGCACGAGCTTACAAGAGCTGACAAAGAGCAGGACAGAATTAACCACGTCGATTACTGCGACGCAAACACAGGTCCAATCTTCTTAACATACAAGGATGATTCCTTAATCACTTCAATCGTCAGAGCGTGGCAGGAGAAGAACGAGCCTGTATACGATTTTATCTCTGACGGCGTAGCACAGACAGTTTGGGTTATTGACGATTCTGATGTTATAGAAAAGCTCACATCGCTTTTCAGCGCTATCCCGTCACTTTACATAGCTGACGGACACCACCGTGCAGCCTCGGCAGTCAAGGTAGGTAATATGAGAAGAAAGGATAATCCCAACTACACAGGCAACGAGGAATTCAACTTCTTCCTAGCAGTTCTTTTCTCTCAAAGCGAGCTTTCAATCATGGACTATAACCGTGTCATAAAGGATTTAAATGGTCTTGATAAGGATGAGTTTATATCGGCTGTTGAGAATAAATTTACAGTAGAAAAAGCTCCCGTAAGCCCCTACAAGCCTAACGAGAGCCATTGTTTCGGTATGTTTTTAGATAATCAATGGTATATGCTCAAAGCTAAGGACAATACCTTTGACGAAACTGATCCCGTTGACAGCCTCGACGTTTCAATACTTCAAAACAATCTTATATCGCCTATTCTAGGCATAGATGATCCTAGAACAGACAAAAGGATTGATTTCGTTGGCGGAATAAGAGGACTAAAGGAGCTTGAAAGACGAGCTACAAGTGATATGTGCCTTGCTTTTTCCATGTATCCAACAACAGTTAAGGAATTAATGGATATAGCGGACAATAATAAAATCATGCCTCCTAAATCGACATGGTTTGAGCCAAAACTTTTAAGCGGTCTGTTCATCCACAAGCTAAAGTAAAATATTTAAGCCTCGGTAAAGCAAATGCTCTGCCGAGGCTTTTTCTAAGCGTTAAGGGAATGTCCCCGACAGAGAAAAACTGTCGGGGACATCTCTTTATTCGTAATTTTTTATAAAGGTCTTATAGAACTTAACAGCTGCACTGACTGCTGTTAAATGCATATTTTCATCCGGAGAATGAACTGAGCTAAGCTGCTGGTCGTTAATATCAATGGGAGCGAATCTTATTGTGCAGGGGCAAACCTCATTCATCCAGCGGGCATCTGTACCGGCTGCTAAGATAAACGGTGCAGGTGCTGCATGGGGGAATACCTCTCTAGCACATTTTCTCACATATTCATAAGGTGGCAGAGATAAGTCTGCACCTCTATGGAATTCATGATCCTCCTGAGGTTCTTCAATTTCAATTCCATATTTTTCTGCAATCTTTTTAACCTCAGCCATATCTGCCTTTAAATCGTCCTCATCGATAAAGCGAACAAGTGCGCTTGCTCTGCACTCATTATCTCTGGGTGAATCGCCCTTAATGAATTCAACATTATTAAAATTCATTGTTGTACCAAGCATTGCTGCAGCCTGTGAGCTTATCATGGGTATAAGCTTTACAAGCAAGCCCTTAAAGCACCAGAGATTTGCAAAAACCAGTCTCATAGGAAATGCCATATATGGTGCAAGTGACTTGAACATAGCTTCTAATTGAGGTGCCATTTTTCTTATAAGCTTCGCCTTATTGCACTGTGCTATAAACTTGGACATTCTTAAAATCGGTCCCTCTGTCAGCGCACCGACCTTACTGTCGCCCTGTATTGCTCTCGCCTTTAATGTATGGTAGCCCTTTTCGTGAACTGCCATCATTGCACATTTGCAGTTTATTCCTGCAAGAGGAGGAGCTATAACTCCGCCGCCCTCATCAAGTGCAACTTCAAATTCAATTCCCTGCTTCAAGAAGTGCTGTACGGCTGTCTTAATACCGTCACCAAATATCTCCTCATTATGACCTGAAGCGATATAAATATTGCACTTAGGTGTAAAGCCTTCCTCTAAAAGCTCCTCAAGTGCTGAGAACTCTGCGAAAAGCGGTCCTTTTGTGTCAACTGTACCTCTGCCCCAAATTGCACCGTCTGCAATCTCGCCGAATTTCTCGTGAGTCCATTCGCCTGTTGCAGCAACGACGTCATGGTGGCTCATAACAAGGATGTTTCTCTTTGTATCCTTACCTTCAACCTTATATACCCAGCAGTCATCGCTGAAGTATTCTACAGTTCCCTTTTCGTGTATAAGGGGGAATAATTCCTTCATGACCTCTCTGAGCTTCATGAACTCTTCGGCTTCAAAACCGTCTTTAGATGATACTGTTTGACATTCAATCATCTTTTTAAGCCTTTGAGCATAGCGAAGCTGCTCCTCCTCGCTGTGCCAAACTGGTCTTTCTTCTATTTTTTCTGCGTTTTTTCCAACAATTATCGCATTAATAATTAATACTATAACAAAAACTAATATTGCCGCAAGTATTGCTAATAAAATGTACCAACCCATATTGATACCCCTTTCTTTCAAGTTTCATCTATAGTATCACACTAAAGTGAAGAAGTCAAGAATTCCAATAAGCAAAAAAGACTCAAAGAGCCTTAGCTTCTCTGAGTCTTTTAATATCGCTTTTAATTAGATAATGAAGATGGCACAAGCGGCTGTAGCGCCTACAAGCACAAGAATATTAAGTGCATATCTTTCAAGCAATGCACCTGCCATAATTATAAGAGTTGGAATCGCAAGAACAATCTTTGCAATCAAGCTTGTCTGCTTAGAAAATACAGACTGCCAAAGTCCAACAGCGTCATCCCAAAGCGGGAATATGTTTGCAAGCATTGAAAATCCAACATAATAGAGTATGCAGTAAACCACGAACATAACCTGCGACTTATCTGCGAAGGGAATCTTCAAAAGGAAAAGTCCGCTGTAGCCTGCGAGGAAGAATGGAAGACCTATGATAAAATTAAATACGCCGGGAAGCCATGTAAATAAAAAGTTCTTCCACTCGCCATATATATTATCATGCTCCATATGACCGCAGCCGTCTGTCATACGAATGTAGGAATTCTCTTCAGAGGGGATTGATAAGGCTCTTGCTGTAACGTGTTCAAAAAAGCCCTTGAGATATGCACCCGGTAATGTTAAAAGCTTTCCTATGAGATAAATTACTCGTAAAATCATATCTCACTGCCTCCTGTCTGTGAAAATACATCCTTAACGCTCATCTCGCCGTTGATGCAAGCGAGAACATTCTTATTAATGCCATAATTTGAATGTGTAAGAATTCCGCCTGCCTCTTCGTAAAGCTCATCCTCATCTGCAAGTCCTGCACAAAGAACGACTGTATTAAGAATTCTTACGTCAAGTGTCTGGTTGTAAGAAGCTGTTTTATATGCATTTTCTGCACTCTTAAATGCCTTGTCTATATCACCCATGAGAAGCTCAACTATTGCCTGCTGACGATAAATCTCCTCATCGCCCTGTGACAGCTCGAGGCCCTCCTTACATACTTCAAGTGCCTTGTCATATTCGCCCTTAATTCTGTAAAGCTGAGCTCTTAAAGCGAATTCAGTGTAGTCGCCTGTCTGTACACCGCCAATATTATTAAGCTTTTCGATATTGCTGCATACCTTTTCTGCCCTATCGAAATCGTTTTGAGCAACATAGCACATGAATTTAAGCTCGTGTGCATTGTAGTTATTCTTGTTTCTCTCAATCATTCTGTCTGCATATTCTATAGCCTTATCATACTGCTTAAGGTTATAGTAATTATCTGCAAGAGCCGGACCATACATTAATATATTTTCCGGAGAGAGCTTTTCCATCTCAACAAGATATTTATTCTGCTCCTCTAATGACTGACCAGACATGAGTGCAATATAGAACTTATAGTACTCGAGGTAATGGTCTGATATGCCCTCTTTGCCCTTATTGCTGTCTATCTTTTCAAGGATTTCATCATATGGAATCTTCTTCGGATCGGTTATATTTTCAAGATAGCCCTGTACAACCTCACTTGTTTTAATGTAAGACAGATATTCATCAAGATAGGGCCTTACAGAAATAAATGCGGGATCGCTGTTTACAGTATTCTCGCCTACCATCTGTAAAAGATATTCACCTGCTTGAAGAATTGAATATGCCTTTGCATAAACCTTTGCTACAAAAATATTAGGAGCTCTGCCTGCGGGGAAAAGCTGCTGACCATTTGTAACATCTGAAAATGTTTGTGAAATGCTTGTTTTGTTAAGCTTTGTTGAAAGCTCCTCCACCTTTGAAATATTGTTTGCTGCCTCATTGGCAAAGCCATTTTCAAGCTGCTTTTCACCAGCCATAAATGGTAAAACCTGATAGAGGTTTACAGAAAATAGTACAACTGCTAAGAATGAGAAAAGGACACTGAATACAGCTGCACAAACTGCACTGCCCTTAATCTTTGTTTTAAGCATCTGTGTGCGGCAATCCGAACAATAAAAGCTGCCATCCTCGCGCTCATGCTCTTGGCACACAGCGCATAAAGAGGGATCATATTCCTTATTTTCCTCTACAGCTTCTTGTGTTTCTATAGCTGCCGGATTATACTCCGATACGGGTTGCTCTTTATCAAATTTATCTGACAAAGCAATGCCTCCTATTCTATAATAATGTTATTTTATTTTAGCAGATTTAGAAGTGAATTTCAAATAAATTAACTCAAAAAGGATATTTGTTTACAAAATTATTAGATTTAGTCTGCATTATTTATGCTTATATGTAAATACATGGAGCTAAATTAAACGAATTTTCCTTTTTCCCTTGATACATATGGATATTTTTTATATAATAAAGTCTATGAGTTTTGAAAAATATAGTTTATAGACAAAGGATTTTGAAAAATGCTAGAGCTTAAGAACATCTCTTTTACCGTCCCGAGCAACGAGGGAAAGCTTGAAATTATCGATAATATTTCTCTCACAATCGAAGACGGCAAATTCGTTGTAATCACAGGACCGAACGGCGGAGGAAAATCAACCCTCGCACGCCTTATTATGGGAATTGAAAAACCCACAAGCGGTCAGATTATTTTTAATGGAACAGACATAACAAATATGAGCATTACAGAGCGTGCAAAGCTCGGTATTGGCTATGCTTTTCAGCAGCCGCCGAGATTTAAAGGCCTTACTGTAAGAAGACTTTTATCGTTAGCGCATGGCAGTGAGCTTCCTGAGGATGAATGCTGTGCATATTTAACACGCGTTGGTCTTTGCTCAAAGGAATATTTAAACCGTGAGGTTGACTCCTCCCTTTCAGGCGGCGAGGTCAAGAGAATTGAAATCGCTTCAATTATGGCAAGAGATCTCAAAACTGCTATTTTCGATGAACCAGAGGCGGGCATCGATCTTTGGAGCTTCGCTATGCTCGTTGAATCCTTCCGTTCAATGTGCAAGGATCGCTACGATTGCGTTATTGTTATTTCACACCAAGAAAGAATTATGCAGTTAGCAGACGAAATGATCGTTGTAGAAAAGGGTAAAATCCGTACACGCGGACCTAAGGACGAGATCTTCCCCATGCTTTTAGGTGAGCTGGGCGAAAGCTGCGGTTTCGGTGCAAAGGAGCAAAAATAATGAACAGCTTATTAAATTCAGGAGATACAAATCTTCTTCATACAATCGCTGACTGGGAGGGCATACCCTCAGGAGCATATAATATTAGAAGAAACGGCGAGGGTATTTTAAGACAATCAAGTGAAAATATCACTATTGAGCCAAAGGTTGGTCAGCCAGGCATAAATATTTATATTAAGCCATTTACAAAAGATGAGAGTGTTCACATTCCCGTTATCATCACAGACTCCGGAATCGATGACCTCGTATATAATGATTTTTATATCGGCGAGGGTGCTGATGTTTTAATAGTTGCAGGCTGTGGAATTCACAACTGTGGCAGCTCTAAGAGCCAGCACGACGGTATTCACAGATTCTTCATCGGCAAGAATGCCAAGGTCAAGTATGTTGAAAAGCACTATGGTGACGGTGACGGCGATGGTGAAAGAATCTTAAATCCCAAAACTGAGGTAACGCAGGAGGAAGGCTCCTACTGTGAAATGGAAATGGTTCAGATTGAGGGCGTAACCTCAACCTATAGAGATACAATAGCTCACCTCGGCAAGGACGCAAAGCTTTTGATAACAGAAAGACTTTTGACCTCAGGAAATCAGTATGCACGCTCGGACGTTAAGGTAAATCTCGATGGTGAAAATTCTTCCACGCAGATTATCTCCCGCTCCGTCGCTAAAAATAATTCCCAGCAGCTTTTCTACCCCACGGCAATCGGTAATGCCAAGTGTCGCGCACATGTTCAGTGCGACTCAATAATTATGGACGATGCTAAAATTAAGTCCATACCAGCTATTGAGGCAAATGACGCTGATGCTCAAATCATGCATGAGGCTGCAATCGGCAGAATTAATAACGATCAGCTCTTAAAACTTATGACCTTTGGACTCACAGAAGAAGAATCTGAAGAGGTTATAGTCAGCGGTTTTCTTAAATAATATTTCATAAACGAAAGTTTTTAATAAAAAGTTAAAATTGGACTTTAATCTCCTTATTATTTGTGATACAATACAACTATCACAAACGATAAGGAGAAATTTTTATGGAAAAAGACAGACGTTTTTTCTGTGCCAAGGAAAACGGTAAGCTTGATTACAAGCGAACTGCCTTAACAGGATTCGGCTTCTTAGCTGCATCTATTGCTTGGGCCATATATGACCCCTACATAACTAAGATTCTTAATAATCTTCTTAACGCATCCCCCGCTGTTACAAGAATGAGTGAATTCTTAGTTGAAAAAATGCCGATACTCACAAAGCTCGCTGCTGCACAGGGCGAGGACGTAGTTTTAGCTGGCGGCGGCTTCACGCTAGTACCGCTGTTCATCGGTATTATTATGACATTCGATAATATTTTCGGTGTTATCTTCCAGCCTGCATTCGGCAAGCTCTCTGATAACTGCCATTCAAAGCTCGGTAAGCGTCGCCCGTTCATTCTTTTCGGTGCGCCTCTTTCAGCTTTATGGTTCGTTTTAATCCCAATAGTTTTCTTAAGAACACACTCACTTGCACTTACAATGGTATTTATCATACTCTTTGTATTTACAATGTCGCTGTGGCGAGCGCCAGTCGTTGCACTTATGCCTGACCTGACTCCCCCCGCTATAAGAAGTGAAGGCAACGCCGTAATCAACCTCATGGGCGGTTTAGGTTCAGCAGTCGGTATGGCTGCAGGTACAGTTGCTATTGCACTTTGCGGACTTTTCACAGGTCTTACTGCTCACCAGATTAAGGCTAATGAAACACTTTCATTCCCCTATGTCTTTGCAATAGGCTCTATTATAATGATAATCGGTATGCTCGTTCTTCTCTTCTTTGTTAAAGAACAGGACAGCTCACTTGTTATACAGGGCGAAAAGAATAAGGAAATGGATAGGCAGGCTCGCAGAGAAGCACAGAAGGCTGCTAAAAAGGCTGAAAAGGCTGCAAGAAAAGCAATGGTTCTTTCAAAGAGCGAAAAGAAAAGTCTTTTCTTTATGCTCGCTTGTCTTTTCTTCCTCTTCTGCTCAACAAATGCTATCACAACCTTCTTCTCTCTCTTCGCTCAGGAAATCCTTCACATGATTACCTCTCAGGCTACAATTATAATGCTCATCTTCACAGCAGTAGCCGCTATCTGCGCTCTCCCCGCCGGCAAGCTCGGTCAGAAGTTCGGCAGAAAGAAAACAATCATGGCAGGTCTTTCAATCTTCCTTGCAGCGTTCATTGGATTCTTCTGCGTATTTATCGCTATGCTCGGTCAGCAGGATCTTTCAGTTTCAAAGTATGTAACAGTTAACAACGCTTACATCTCTGTAAACGATCAGCTCAACCAGTATAACGCAGATTTAACAGCTGCAGCTAAGGAAGCCGGAATCACTCTTGAGGCTAACGAAACACTCAATATGGATAAATATATTGAGTACAGACAGGCTGTTGAAGCTAACGAGGATGTTTCCTCTTACAACGAAAATTACGCAAAGTTTGACAGTGAGGTTACATCTCAAGAAGCAATTACAAACGGTGTTGTCGGTGTAGCACACAAGATTCTTTCTAAGGACGCTTCCATTTCCTTCGGCAACGCTCTTGCAGCAATCAGTGCAACAGTTGCAGGTATTACAAAGATTCTTCGTATCCTCATATATCCCGTTCTTATTTTGGGCGGAGCTGCTAATATGTTTATCACAGTTAATACTCTTCCCCTTGTTCTCGATATAGGAGGTATTGAAAAGGTCGGTACATTTACAGGCTATTATTACACAGCTACATTCTCAGCTCAGATTGCGACACCCATCATCTACGGCTTTATCAGAATGTTTGCAGGTACATATATGTCCTTGTTCTACTACTGCCCGATAGCCTTCCTGCTGTCCGTCATCTGCCTCATCTTCGTTCACCACGGAGAAGCAGTGCCTGACGATGTCGTTAAGCAGGTAAAGCTCGAAAACGAAGATTAAACCTTATATAAAAATATAATAATTTCATTGAGTACAACAGTTTGAATAAAATAGTACTCTTGGATAAAAACTATCGGCAGTGCCAAGGTAAAATTTGGTGCTGCCGATTTTTTATATTTATAGCTGTAACATTTCAAAAAATATTCCATAGACTAAAATCAAGTGACTTTTTAAAAGAAAATAAATTGACTGTTTTAAAATCTTGTGATAATCTATAGTTAGTTGTTACTAACTATAGGTGCAAGCACTTTCAAAAGCACCATCTAATAAGATCTAAATCTTAAATTTTATTTTTAAAGGAGATTTTGCCATGGATATGGATTCTTTTTGGGGACTGATGATTCCTTTTATCGGTACGTCCTTAGGCTCGGCGTGTGTTTTCTTTATGAAAAAGGACCTGAGCGTTACAGTTGAGCGTATATTGGCAGGCTTTGCCGCAGGTGTTATGACTGCCGCATCTGTTTGGAGTCTTTTGCTGCCTGCTATAGACCAATCGCAGCATCTGGGAAAATTTTCTTTTTTCCCTGCCGCCGCAGGCTTTTGGATTGGTGTTTTATTTATATTCCTTTTAGATAACATAATTCCGCATCTGCATCGTCTGAGCAATGTTCCCGAAGGGCCTAAAGCAAAGCTTCGCAGAACAACAATGCTTGTTTTAGCTGTTACGCTGCACAACATTCCTGAGGGTATGGCTGTTGGTGTTGTATATGCGGGCTTAAGAGCCGGAGGAGCAGGTATCACTGTCGCCGGAGCAGCTGCACTTTCCTTGGGCATCGCAATACAAAATTTTCCAGAGGGCGCTATAATTTCAATGCCTCTTCGCTCTGAGGGAATGAAGAAAAGCAAGGCATTTGCTTGGGGTGTACTATCCGGTATTGTAGAGCCGATAGGAGCATTAATAACAATAGTCGCTGCAAATTTAATCGTTCCTGCCCTGCCCTATTTTCTAGCCTTTGCTGCCGGCGCTATGATCTACGTAGTCGTAGAGGAATTAATTCCTGAAATGTCGCAGGGAGAGCATTCAAATCTAGGCACAATCTTCTTTTCAGTAGGCTTTACTGTCATGATGATTCTAGATGTCGCCTTGGGTTAATAGATAGGAGCGTGTCTAACTTGTTGGAAGCTTTAAAAATATTGATTCTAAGCTTAAAATAGTATATACTATATCTATATATTTACTATTCTCCAAAAGGGTAGGGACGCTTTAATGGAAACATCAACACAAAATTACAAAGCTTTAAAAGCTGAGTATGGATTTATTAAAATAGCTGCAGTCTGTCCGAAGGTCACTGTGGCTAACCCGATAAAAAATGTACAAGGCATCTTAGAAGATGTTAAAAAAGCTCATCAAAACGCAGCTCAGATAATTGTTCTTCCAGAGCTTTCAATCTCATCTGCCTCGTGCGGTGACTTATTTCTGCACGACAGACTTATTGAAAAATGCTATGAGGCTCTTTCACAGCTTCTTTCCTGCACTAAGGATATTGACGCTTTAATTTTTGCAGGCATTCCTGTAAGAGTTTATGGAAGGCTTTACAACTGTGCAGCTGCGATTATGTCAGGTGAGCTTTTAGGCATTGTACCAAAGAGCTACATCACCGAAAAGGGCGACAATGCACAAAAAAGATTCTTTACATCAGGCATTGAAAAAATTGCTGATACAGTAAGAATCTTGAATAAAGAGGTCCCCTTCGGCAAAATTATTTTCTGTGACAAATCAGGTGCTAAAATCGCAGTTGAAATCGGTGACGATATGAATGTTCCTGTCACACCCTCTGCAATTTCTGCCTTAAACGGTGCAAATATAATCGTCAATCTTTCAGCTCAAAATGAGCTTGTTTCAAAAAATGAATACCGACTTAGAAATATCGAGCAGCTCAGTGCAAAGCTCAGCTGTGCATATGCTTATGCAAATGCAGGAGTTCACGAAAGCACGACAGATTACGTCTTTTCCGGTGCCTGCACAATCTGCGAAAATGGCAAGATATTAGCAGACAGCGAAAGATTCAGCCGTGACGGCTCCTGTGCTTATGCCTGCGTAGATATTAAAAATCTCGAAGCTTTAAGAAATAAATCAGAATTTTACGACAACGCCGTTTATTATAAGGATAAGGACATCAAATATATTGATATTTCTCTTGCACCCTTATCAGAGGACAAGCTTGACAGACAATTTAATTCTCATCCCTTTATCTCACAAGATGAAAAGCAATCATATAATGATGCGGAGGAGATTTTAAACATTCAAGCCTGCGCTCTTGCAAAGAGAATGGAGCATACCCACACAGAGAAGTTAATTCTAGGCATTTCAGGCGGTCTTGATTCCGCTCTTGCACTTTTAGTCGCAGACAGAGCGCTAGATATGTTAAAGCTGCCTAAGAAAAATTTAATCTGCATCACACTTCCGGGCTTCGGCACAACCGGACACACAAAGTCAAGTGCTTTAAAAATAACTGACTGCATCGGTGCTGAAGAAAGAGAAATCAACATCGTACCCGCTTGTACTCAGCATATGCACGACATCGGCCACGATATGAATATTTTGGATGTAACATATCAAAATGTTCAAGCTAGAGAACGCACTCAGATTCTTATGGATATTGCAAATCACGAGGGCGCACTCTTAGTCGGCACTGGTGACCTGTCAGAGCTGGCTCTCGGCTGGTGTACCTATAATGCTGACCAAATGAGTATGTATTCAGTCAACTGCTGTGTTCCCAAAACTCTTGTAAGACAGCTGTGCGCACATGAAGCAAAGAAATGCGGCGGTGATTTAGGTGAAGTCCTCATGGCCATTGTCAATACACCGATAAGCCCTGAGCTTCTCCCGCCTGACAAAAACGGCAAAATTGAACAAAAGACTGAGGATACATTAGGACCATACGAGGTTCACGATTTTATCATATACCACTTTTTACGTTTTAACAGCGATCCCGAAAAAATTCGTTTCATGTTAAAACGTGCATTCAAAGGTGAATATAAAGAGGAGGAGCTTGATAAATGGTTCACTCTATTTATAAAAAGATTCTTCTCTCAGCAATTCAAACGCACATGCAGTCCTGACGGACCTAAGGTTGGAACAGTCGGACTCTCCCCCAGAGGCAGCCTTGTAATGCCGTCTGATGCAGACTGCTCCGCTTGGCTGTGATTAAACAGACGAAGAAAGGAATGACTTTATGAAAATATTAAAGCGATTTTTAGCTGTCTTAATCTGTATTGCAATGCTTTTTTCTTTTGCTTCATGCTCGACAAAAGGCAAAACAGTTATTAATGTTTCCGGTGCAGAAATAGATTACGAAACATTCCTCTATTTCCTTGATACAGTTAAATCTTCTCCAGTAAAATACGGTCTTTCAGAAAAGCCCGACGCTAAACAGATAAAACAAGCCGCTATCGAGCAGTGTAAGCAGTATGTCGCTGTAAATACATGGCTCAAGGAGGAGAAGCTCTCCCTATCCCAAAACGAAAAATCAGCAGCGGCAGATAAGCTCAATAACACTTGGAGAATTTTCTCCCACTACTATGAGGAGCTTGGCATCTCAAAGCAGATTCTTATGAAAATCATGCTCGGTGAAGCAAACCGCAACCGCCTTTTCTATTACATATTCGACGAGGGCGGCGAAAATGCTGTAGCTGAAGAGGATATTAAGGCCTTCTATGAAAATAACTACATCACCTTTAGAGCTATAAATGTATATCTTTCCAAATATGACAGCAACGGCAAGGCTGTCGCTCTTAATGATAAAGAAAGAAAGGCAGCTATCGCAGAGCTTGAGGATTTAAATCAAAAGCTTATAGATGGTATGTCAACAAAGGATATTGCAGAGCTTTATCAGACTAAGCATCCCGGAACCTCTGTTTCTGATCAGCTTCTTTTCATAAAGAAGGACGCAAATTCATACCCAGATGGTTTCTTCGATAAGGTCAAGGCATTAAAGACAGGTACATCGGATGTTCTTGTTTCTGACGAATATGCATTCTTAGTTCTCCACGAGGATATAAACGCTGAAGATGCTCAGCAATATTATTCACTTTATCGTGACGATTGTTTAAAGAGTCTTAAGGGCGAGGAATTTGACGCTCTTGTAAAGGAATATGCAGACAAATTTAAAGTTGATGTTAATGATAAGCTTGTTAACAAAGCCATGGAGGCTGTCGGAATAAATGTCAAATGAGATTATAGATAATTCAACTATTCGCAGTATTTTGACTAGGCAGTCGATTAGAGAATACAAGCGCAAAATGCTCAGCGGCAGTGAAATCGAAACGCTTATGGCATGTGCTTTAATGTCACCGAGTGCAAGAAACGAACAGCCTTGCCATTTAAGGCTTATTACTAACGGCTATATGCTCGAGCAGATGCAAAGCGACTTTAGGAATATTATCGGTTGGGGAACTCCCGCCTACACAAAGAGCGATGTTAATCCCTTTTATCATAATGCACCTGTTTTCGCTGCAATTTTTTCTCAGGATAACAAGTCAGTAGACGGCGGAATTATGATTGAAAACATATGCATAGGTGCAAAAAGCTTAGGTTTGGGAACCTGCATAGTTGGATGTATTCACAGCCTTTTCGAGGATGAAAAAATCGGACCACGCTGGAAGAGATTACTGGACATTCCCGAAAGCTACAATTTTTTAGTTGGTGCTGCAATCGGTTATCCCGATGAAAAGCCACCCGTAAAAGAGCGAGATTCAAGCAGAATTAAGGTTATATATTAAATTAAGACAGCAGTTAGTTTGACTGCTGTCTTTTTTATATGCTAAATTCTGCTCTTAACCGCCTGTAATTGATATATTTAATTTAGCTTTTACATTTTGCAAGAAGCTTAAGCTTTCCCTGCATTTGAGCTAATAAATGCTCGAATATTACAAAATTTAAGTTAGAACTTTACTTTTCCATTGCAAACATTGTAATTTTGCTTTTAAGCTTTTTACTTTCGACTATATGCATGCCCTCATGCTCATATTTTTGAGCTTTTAGTTTTGAATCAGTATCGAGAACACAGATTGTATTTCTACTTTCTGCGAGAGTAAAAGGCTCGTTTAACATAGCTTTAAAATATCCCCTGCCCTGAAATTCCGGTCTAACGGCTATTAAGAACACCTCAACGAAGTCATCAGCCGCAGCATATCGCTTTTCAGTCGGTGTCCACCCGCTCTTATTATTCATCATAAGAAGTCCTGCTTTTATTGGGAGCTGTGTTGCCATTCTCCACATCATTTTAAGCTGAGGAAAGAAGCCCGGTCGCTCGCTCTTAGTCCAATAGACGCAAAAGCCCTCTTCATTTTCGCTAGTTTTATAAAGATGTCCCTCATCATAACAGGTTTCAATAATTATCTTAAACATCTTTGAAGCATCATCTATAGATAGTGAGGTAAAGCCTCCGTCCTCGGCTAAAAAGGCAGTTGCTACAAATCTTCCTATTCTGTTTAAATCTTCGCTATTAAAATTCTTACACTTAATCATTTTTCTCCTCCTAAAAAGTTAGCAGACCGCAAAAGCAGTCTGCTAAGTGAAGGTTATTTTTTAATAATTGTCATACATCTCATAGCATTTATAATTGCAATAATCATAACGCCTACATCGCCAAAGACGGCGAACCACATATTAGCAATGCCCAATGCACCAAGTACAAGAATTATTGCCTTTACTCCAAGAGCAAATATAATATTCTCCTTGACAATTCTCATTGTCTTTCTAGAAATCTTAATAAACAGCGGTATCTTAGACGGCTTATCATCCATTAAAACAACGTCTGCTGATTCAATAGCCGCATCAGAACCCATAGCTCCCATTGCAATACCTACGTCTGCTCTTGTTAGAACAGGTGCATCGTTTATGCCGTCGCCTACAAACGCAACCCTATTGCCCTGTGTTAAAAGCTCTTCAACCTTATCGACCTTATCTTTAGGAAGAAGCTCTGAATAAACCACATCAATATCAAGCTCTGCACCGACCTTATCAGCAACCCTTTTAGTATCGCCTGTTAGCATTACCGTAGTTTTTATTCCAAGCTCCTTTAGCTGCTTTAATGCCTGCTTAGAGTCAGCCTTAACCTCATCATTAATTACAATATGACCTAGATATGTGCCTTTTCGTGCGATATGAATTACAGTGCCTGCAAGCTCACACTCGTGCCAATCTGCGCCAATTTCCTCCATAAGAGTTGAATTTCCGACATAGAAAGTATTGTTATCAATTTGAGCCTTGATGCCCTTGCCTGCAAGCTCTTGAATCTCGCCTATACGGCTCTTATCAATATCACCCTTATGAGCCCTGACTATCGATTCGCCTACTGGATGAGTTGAATAGCTCTCTGCAACTGCCGCAATATCGAGAAGCTCAAGCTCTGAAATATTTTTAGGATGTATAGCACTAACTTCAAATGTACCCTTTGTGAGAGTACCCGTCTTATCAAATACGACTGTATCAATCTTTGACAGCTGTTCTAAATAGCTTGCACCCTTTATGAGAATGCCTTCTCTTGAAGCTCCGCCAATTCCTCCAAAAAACGAAAGAGGAACAGACACAACGAGTGCGCACGGACAGGAAACCACTAAGAATATGAGCGCTCTGTTAACCCACTGTGCAAGATTTCCAACAAAAAGAGGCGGAATAAATGCTAATAGGACAGCACTTATAGTAACTATCGGTGTATAGTATTTTGCGAAACGCCTTATAAAGTTCTCTGTCTTGGCCTTTTTCTCCGCAGAATTTTCTACAAGCTCAAGAATCTTTGCAACTGTACTATCCTGATAGAGGCTCTGTGCCTTAATTTTAATAACTGAGGTTAAATTAATTGTACCGCTTACAACCTTATCGCCGACAGTTTTATCAACGGGCAAGCTCTCGCCTGTGATAGCAGCCGTATTAACTGTAGTCGTACCGCTCACAACCTCGCCGTCAAGCGGAATCTTCTCACCGGGCTTAATAATAAGAATCTCGTCTAGCTCGACCTCGTCGGGATCAACTGTTATCTCCTCATTATCACGGATTACAACTGCATATTCGGGACAAATATCCATGAGTGATGCGATATTCTTTCTGCTCTTGCCGACTGCGATGCTCTGAAAAAGCTCTCCTATCTGATAAAAGAGCATGACTGCCGCAGCCTCTGTATATTCTCCAATAGCAAAAGCACCGATTGTTGCTATCGCCATCAAGAACTGCTCATCAAAAATCTGACCATGAATAATATTCCTAAACGCATTGTAAAGCACATCATAGCCGATTATAAGATAAGGCACTAGGAAAATCAAAAATTTAAAAATTCCCTCGACAGGCACAAAAACTGCCGCCAAGCAAAGTACTGCCGCAGCAATCACTCTCGCAAGAATTTTTTTCTGCTTTGCGCTCATAAAATCTACCTCTCAAAAATGAAATTAGAATTTAATCAAACAATCCGGCTCAATCTTTTTTGCAATCTTTTTAATCTGCGTTTTAATTTCGTCGAACTTCTCCTCAGGTGCTTCCACTGTAAGCTTTAACATCATAAAATTGAGTGTTGCCTTCTCTACACCGTCAATTTTCTGTATGCCTTCTTCGATTTTTGCTGCACAATGTGCGCAATCCAAATTTTCTACCTTAAACACCTTTCTCATTTTGCCTTGCTCCTCTCTTCTAATATATGCTCAAAGCCTTGAGCTACTATCGTTCTAACATGGTCATCAGAGAGAAAATAAATTATTGTTTTTCCCTCTCTTCTTGAGCTTACGAGCCTTGCCTGCTTTAATTTTTTTAGCTGATGCGATATTGCCGACTGATTCATTCCCAAAAGCTCTGCAATAGCACACACGCACATTTCAGACTCAAAGAGTGAAAACATAATCTTCATTCTTGTAGTATCACCGAAAAGCTTAAACAAATCAGACAAGTCGCACAAAAGCTCATCCGTTGGCAAATCGTGCTTTACCTTATCAAGAAGCTCATCATGGTTATGCATAATATTTGAATCTCCGTTCATATGAATCTATATTCATATGATATTCCATTCATATATAATTGTCAATATCTTTTTAAGCTTTATTTTTATACTAAACGTAGAATGTTTAATTTGCTTTGAAATTTTTAAAACGCAGGGTATTTTAAAAGAAAAACGGCATAAAAAAACTCCCGAATCTTTCGACTCGGGAGAAAATTTATTTATTTTTATATAGTCAGTAAGACTTATTTGCAAGCCTCTTCAACTGCAACTGCACAAGCAACTGTAGCACCAACCATGGGGTTGTTACCCATACCGATAAGTCCCATCATCTCAACGTGTGCAGGAACTGATGAAGAACCTGCGAACTGAGCGTCTGAGTGCATACGGCCCATAGTATCTGTCATACCATATGAAGCAGGGCCAGCAGCCATGTTATCGGGATGAAGTGTACGGCCTGTACCGCCGCCTGATGCAACTGAGAAATAGTTTACGCCGTTCTCATTACACCACTTCTTATATGTGCCTGCAACGGGATGCTGGAAGCGAGTGGGGTTAGTTGAGTTACCTGTGATAGAAACACCAACATTCTCAAGCTTCATGATAGCAACACCTTCGGGAACGTTGTCTGAACCATAGCAGCGAACCTTTGCTCTGTCGCCGTCTGAATATGCCTTCTCTTCAACTACCTTAACTGTTTCTGAGTAGGGATCAAACTCTGTCTTGCAATATGTGAAGCCATTGATTCTTGAAATAATCATAGCAGCGTCCTTACCAAGACCATTGAGGATAACCTTAAGGGGCTTTGTACGAACCTTGTTAGCGTTAAGAGCGATCTTGATAGCGCCCTCAGCAGCTGCGAAGCTCTCGTGACCTGCGAGGAAGCAGAAGCACTCTGTTTCTTCAGAGAGAAGTCTTTTACCGAGGTTACCGTGGCCAAGACCAACCTTACGGTTTTCAGCAACAGAACCGGGGATGCAGAATGACTGAAGACCGATACCGATAGCAGCAGCAGCGTCAGCAGCCTTTGTTGCGCCGCTCTTAATAGCGATAGCGCAGCCTACTGTGTAAGCCCAAATAGCGTTTTCAAAGCAGATGGGCTGTGTACCTCTAACGATAGCATCGCAGTCGATGCCCTTAGCGAGTGTGATTTCCTTACACTCCTCAATGGAAGAGATACCATATTCAGCAAGAACGGAGTTGATCTTATCAACTCTTCTTTCATAGTTTTCAAATAATGCCATGTTTATTCTCCTCCTTATTATTCTTTACGCGGGTCGATGTACTTAACAGCATCTGCGAATCTGCCGTATGTGCCGACTGACTTATCATATGCTGTCTGAGCGTCGTCGCCCTTCTTCATGAAGTCTGTCATCTTGCCGAATGAAACGAATTCATAGCCGATAACCTCATCATCAGCGTCAAGAGCCATTCTTGTAACATAGCCCTCTGCCATTTCAAGGTAACGAACACCCTTCTTGTTTGTGCCGTACATTGTACCGACCTGTGAACGAAGGCCCTTACCAAGGTCCTCAAGACCTGCACCGATTGTAAGACCGTCATCTGAGAATGCAGACTGTGAACGGCCGTATACGATCTGGAGGAAAAGCTCGCGCATTGCTGTGTTGATAGCATCGCAAACGAGGTCTGTATTAAGAGCCTCAAGAATTGTCTTGCCGGGGAGGATTTCACTAGCCATAGCTGCTGAGTGAGTCATACCTGAACAACCGATTGTTTCTACAAGAGCCTCTTCGATAATACCATTCTTAATATTAAGAGAAAGCTTACAAGCACCCTGCTGAGGAGCACACCAGCCTACACCGTGAGTAAAGCCGGAAATATCCTTAACATCATAAGCCTTAACCCACTTGCCCTCTTCGGGAATGGGAGCCGGACCGTGGTTAGGTCCTTTTCTGACAGTACACATGTTTTCTACTTCCTGGGAGTAATTCATACACGTTTTCTCCTTTCGTTTTGTGTAATCCCTATTAAGTCTGCGCAAAGCTGATAAGCATAGGCTTCATACCCAAAGCTTTTTATCAAGCGCTTATCATCCGAAATATTGCAAGTCGCTGTTTTAAATGCAGTGCTTGCCTCTGTGCGCATCAGACCTAACTAATTATAACAAAAAAATATAAATGTATCAATATTTATAAGATGATTTTTAATTTTTTACCAAAATAACAATAGAATGCCTTTTTATCAGTATAAATTTATTGTATTTTCAAGTTGTTTCTTAATAAGAATTTTGCAAAGCATAAAAATAAAGCGGTTCAACAGATTTTTCTATCCCGCCGCTTTATTCTTAATTTTTATGATATTTTAAGCTTTAATTTTAATTTATCGGAAATCATTGCAATAAATTCGCTGTTAGTGGGCTTGCCTCTGGAGTTTTGGATTGTATAGCCAAAATATGATGACAGCACATCAACATCGCCTCTGTCCCATGCAACCTCTATTGCGTGGCGAATTGCTCGTTCAACTCTTGATGCCGTTGTTCTGTAAATTTTAGCTACAGTCGGATATAAAAGCTTAGTTACCGAGTTCATAATCTCATCGTCATTTATAGCTAAAATTATAGCTTCTCTTAAATAGTGATAGCCCTTAATATGTGCAGGTACGCCAATTTGGTGCATTATTTCAGATACTGTTTCCTCCAAGCTCGAGGTATTATTCTTAAGCTCAATCACATTTTCAGGCAGCTGCCTTTTAGCACCTGTGAAAAGCTTAACTCTCTCGACAAGCGTTGCACAATCGAACGGCTTAATAAGGTAATAGTCCGCTCCGCTTTGCATGACCTCCTGCTGCAGACGCATATTATTGTTTGAGGTTGTAACTATGAACATAGGTTTATTTTCGCCCATATCCTTTAGAGCATCCATAACACCTATTGCATCAAGTCCTGCCATGAATGTATCCATAATAAGTATATCGGGTACATCACCCTGCTTAATCGCCTTTATAATCTGCGAACCATCCTTTGGAACTATATGTACCTCATATCCGTTGGCTCTTAAAGCTGCTGCACATTTAAATCCGAAATCGCTGCCCTCTTGTGACAACATAATTTTAAACATTTTTCCCATCTTTTTTCCTCCTAGTAATAATTTCTACCCATAATTTACCATATAAGGGATTTATTGTCAATAATATTTATGGGAATTTTTGGTATTTTTTTATTAAATTAAATAATTAAAGCAAAAATATCATTTAATGTAAAAATTACTACAGCTTTATATTTTATTTGACAGCCTTATTCTCCCTTTTATGACATACACTTTCGACAGATAAAAATAGAACAGACAGAAAGCTAATGCTCTCTGCCTGTTCTGTACAATTATGACAATTAACTATCTTAAATTATAAGCGGATAATCTCCTCTGAGAATGCAGGTGCATTTACGATTGTATCCATAACGGGGCAGGTCTTGCCCATGAACTCTACGAAATCCTCAAGCTCCTCATCAGTATTATCTGATTCAAAATAATATTTTGTATGAATAGCTGATAAACCAATTTTTGCCTCAGGATTATTGCCCTGAAAACCATCGGGATCAAGTGTACCCTCTAATTCAATACGAAGGTTCTTGATATTAATTCCGCGTGCCTGTGCAAAGCAGCGTGCAACAATAGCCTTGCAGGCACCAAGTGCATTAAGAAGTGCTTCAACAGGATTCATACCCTTATTATTGCCGCCGAGTGTATCAGGCTCATCAAGGATAAATTTAAAATCTCTTGACGCACATTCCATTGTAAGTCCGTCCTTTGCTTCTACAGTTGCGTTGAATTTTACGTTACTCATTTACAAAACCTCCAAAATTTTTTTATCTGCATACGCTTTTCATATGCTTATTGCATATATATTGTAACACCGTTTATAGTTCCAATTATTAACTATTTTTAAATCGATTATGAACTATTTAATATTCTTTGCTATTTTTACGTTAAAAGTATATAATTAAAATTGTAAAAATACAAATTTATCATGTAAAATAGTCAGGAGGTTTTGTTATGTCAACAAAAATTTCAGTTACAGCGATTCCGAATTTTCAAAAATCAGCGGTCGTCGGCAAAATTTCAGTTAAATCCGGCGATGAAATAAACGTTGATGATGTAATCTTAACTCTTGAGGGTAAAAAAGGCTCTATGGATGTTAAATCAACTGTTTCCGGAACTGTAATAGCCGTTAATGTAAGCGAGGGCGACACTGTAGAAATGGGTACAGCTCTAATCGAAGTTGAAGAAAAGAAAAATGAGGTTTTAAAATCTGTTTTTGCACAGACTCTCCCCAATTTCCAAAAGACTGCAAAAATCGGCAAGATAAATGTTAAGGTTGGTGACGACTTTAAGGCAGACGACGTCCTTATAAGCATTGAGGGCAAGAAAGGTGCTTTTGAGGTAAAGGCTAAATACGAGGGAACAGTCAAGGAAATCTTAATAGAAGAGGGCGAAGAAATCGGTCTTGGCGCTGAGCTTTTAAGGTTTTCCACATCCCTTATAGAAAATGAGGAAAACTCTGCAGACGAAAATGAAAAGCAAGCTATAAAATATCACGGTGAGGTTGTCGTTTTAGGCGGCGGCCCCGGAGGATATGTTGCAGCTGTCAGAGCTAGCCAAAGAAATAAAAAAACTATACTTATTGAATGCGATAAATTAGGTGGTACCTGCCTTAATAGAGGCTGTATCCCGACTAAGTCAATGGTTCAAAGCACGAGGGTTCTCGACACTATCAAAGAAGCTGATATTTTTGGCATGATGGGTGCTGAATGTCAAATTGATATGGAAAAAATAATGGACAGAAAGAATGAGGTTGTTTCCACCCTTGTCGGCGGTCTTGACGCAAGTATGGAAAATCATTCCATCACTGTTCTTCGCGGAAAAGGCAGCATAAAGGATGCCAAAACTATAAGCGTTGACTTAGGCGACAAGCAGGCTCTTGTAAGCTTTGACGATTTAATTTTAGCATCCGGCTCTGTAGTAGCATTTCCTCCCTTTGAGGGTGCAAAGCTCCCCACAAACCTGACCTCGGACGAGCTTCTCGAATTAAGAGAAATCCCCAAGTCAATGATTATTTTAGGCGGCAGAGTTATCGCAATGGAATTTGCGTTTATCTATAGAAAACTGGGCTGTGATGTTACAGTTATTCAGCGTTCAAAATCAATCTTCCCGAATATGGATGATGACGTTATAGCAGAGGTTAGACAGAGTGCTATCGACTGTGGAATTCATCTCTATGAGGGTGCAGCAGTTAAGTCTATCAAGGATACTGCTGACGGCAAAAAGATAGTCCAGTTTGAGCAAAACGGCGAGCTTAAATATTTAACAGCTGAAAAGCTTGCAGTTGCTACAGGCAGAAAGCCAAATCTCGACGGCTTAGAGCTTGAAAAGCTGGGCGTTAAGCTTTCAGACAAGACTAAAGGCATCGAGGTTGACTCACATATGAGAACAACAGCAGAGCATATATATGCTATCGGTGACTGCACAAATCTTTGCAACCTTGCACACGTCGCTTCACATCAGGCACTTGTCGCAGTTGAAAACATTATTGGAAATGACGAAGAGATGAAGTATAATGCAATTCCTGAGGCTGTTTTCACCTCGCCCGAAATAGGAATTTGCGGCAAGACTGAGAAGGAATGCAAAAAGGAAAATATTGACGTTTTAGTAGGCAAATTCCCCTATATGTCAAACGGCAAGGCACTCGTTGAAAACGCAACAAACGGCTTTATAAAGGTCATCGCAGAAAAGGACAGCAGAAAAATTATCGGCGCTGCTTTAGTCGGTATAAGTGCAGCTGATTTGATGAGTACCTTTGCAAATCTCATCACAATAGGCGCTACTATCGATGAAGCTAAAAAGGTAATCTATGCCCATCCTACTGTTTCAGAAACCTTAATGGAGGCTGTAATGGACCTTGATAATGAATCAATCCATAAATAAATTGAAAATAAAGCAAATATTAATATCGCAAAGCCACAACCCGTCATACAATCTTTCTTTTGAGGAATATCTTACTGAAAGTTGCAAGGATGTTCTCTATCTTTGGCGTAATGAGCCAACTGTTGTTATCGGCAGAAACCAAAATCCCTTTAAAGAATGCAACATTCAGGCAATCGAAAAGGATAATGTTCATCTCGTCAGAAGAAGGAGCGGCGGCGGCGCTGTATTTCACGATTTAGGGAATCTCAATTTTACATTGATTACAGAAAAATCCCCCGACTGCATAGATAACAACTTTGCTTTTATTGAGGATGTTTTGTCATCTGTCGGCATTTATGCACAGCATAGCGGCAGAAACGATATTATTGCAAACGGCAAGAAAATATCCGGCAACGCTTTTTTTGAAAACGAAAAGATTTTTTGCCAGCACGGGACACTTCTCATCAGCTCCGATTTGCAAAGGCTATCAAAATATCTCAAGCCATCTAAATTAAAGCTTCAAAGCAAGGGTGTCGATTCTGTGAAGTCAAGAGTGTGCAATATATGCGATATAGATTCATCTATCGATGTGCAAAAAATAATAGACGCATTTATTAAAGCTCTTAACTGTGAGGTTCAATACATTAATAGCTCAGATATTGAAAATCTTGCAAGTCTAGAGGAAAAAATCAAGAGGTATAATTCTTGGGATTGGGTTTATTCTCAGGCTCCGCAATATAATATTTGCTTTGAAAAGCGATTTAGCGACGGAATAATTTCTGCAGAATTATTTATAGACTCAGGCATTATTAAAAATGCCTGTATTTCGTCTGACAGCATTTATTTTGAAAGTCTTGAGGCTTTTTCCAATTCACTTTTAGAAAATGAATTTAAGCTCTCGGCTATTGAAAATAAACTTGACGAATTTATAAAAAATGAAAGTGTCAGAAAAAATTTAGATGAGCTTTTCAAGCAAATTCTAACAAAATAAAATAGGCTCCGTGTTAATTTTCACAACTCTTATCTTCTCTTTATCGAGTAAATAAGCTTGTAAAATTCACGGAGCTTTTATTATATTATCTAATTCTTTTTACCCTTTTAGGCTCAACAGCACCCTCTTTTTTGAGAAAATCCCAATAGAAGAATACTCCTATCAAGGCTGTTAAAATCTCCGTTAAAGGGAAAGTGAGCCAGAAAAAATCAAGTCCTATAAGTGAGAAAAGATAACCCAGCGGCACAAAGAAAACAAGAGTTCTTAAAAAGGTTAAAAGCGAGCTTTTTAATGCGTGACCTACAGCTTGAAAAATTACCGGAAACATAAGCGATGCTGCCTGCGGTACGAAGCTCAAACCAATAATTCTAAAGCCTGTAACACCAATTTTTAAAACCTCTGCATCCTGCGAGAAGGTTAGGAGCATTTGAGTCGGCAAAAGCTCAAAGCACAGCGTTCCTGCAAACATCAAGACAGCACCACATAAAAGTGATGTTGAAAAAGTTTTCCTGCACCTTTCGATATTTCTCGAAGCATAGTTAAACGAGATTATCGGCACAACGCATATTTGAAGTGCGCCCAGAGGGATAAAGAAAAATGTCTGCCATTTATAATAAAGACCTAAAGCAGTTACAGCTTCATCACAAAAGGAAGCTAAAATCATATTTAGTCCAAAAATATAAAATGTATATGCCGACTGCATTATGATATTGGGAAGTCCCATTTTATATATATGTAAAATATATTTGGGATATTTGTTTAATTCAGGTGATTTTTTAAAGCCCCTAAGCATAACAATAATTGCTGCTGCAATTTGACCTGCAACCGTTGCGACAGCTGCACCTGATATGCCCATCTCGGGAAATTTAAAAAGTCCGAAAATCAAAAGCGGATCAAGAATAATATTTACAATCGCACCCACAATCTGCGCAGCCATAGGTGTTTTCATATCTCCTCGTGCCTGAAGCACCTTAGTCCACACGCTTTCAAACATTAAGCCAAAGGAAAATACACAGACGATTCTGCCGTAGCTTACAACGTCCTCTATTACCTCAAGTGAATCAGTTGACATTCTAGCATAATACGGCATAATAAAATAGCAGACGACCGCAAAGAAAATCCACATCACAAATGCGAGCGGAGCCGCAAGACCTGAAATCTCATCAGCTTTTCTATTTTTCTTCAGCCCAAAATAATATGCAGCACTCGTATTTATGCCCACTCCCGTGCCTACGGCTAACGCAATCATTAAAAGCTGAATAGGATAAATTATCGATAGCGCCGTAAGCCCGCTTGCTGAGTATTTTCCGACAAATAGGCTGTCAACAATATTGTAAAGAGCCTGTATAAGCTGAGCGAGCATTACAGGAGGTGCCATTTTTAAAAGTATCCTGCTGATTTTTTCAGTTGCAAAAAAATTATTATCCAAGCTGCTCTCCCCTTTTTTACTTCTTAAAAGAATAAAATAATGAACAAACTTTAAACACTTTACTTAGGTGATTATATTTGTGCTTAAAGCTAATGTCAATATATTATTTCTATCTTTTTAAGAATTGTAAAACATTACATTTAGGGCTTTTTTAAATTGCTTTTGGAATGTGAAAGTTGAACAAAGGCGAAAAACATCACTTCTTGCAAACTAATATATTTTGTGATATATTGAATAAAAGTAAACGCACGAAATGGAGAGTATAACCATGTCTTTTTGTAATAAATGCGGTGCATCATTTTCAGACAGCTATAAATTCTGTCCCAACTGCGGCACACCTGTTATTCATACATCATCTAACGCCTACAGTTATTCATATGGTCAGCAAAACGCAAATAATGGATACAGCTATAATCAAGGCTTCAGCGAAAAGCAGCAGCAAAAGCGCAGCCACTGCTGGCTTTGGGGCATCCTCAGCTTTTTCTTTCCTATTGTCGGTTTATTTCTTTTAATTTTTTGGAGCAGGTCAAAGCCGAAATATGCAAAAGCCGCCGGTATAGGTGCTATAATAAGTCTTTTGCTCAAGATAGTATCATCTGTTTTGTATGTTATATTTGTATTTGTTTTAGCAAGCGATATACCAAGTGTTGAAACTGAAATTATCCACTCAGCACACGGACTTGAAACAATTTGGATTATGTTAAGCGGTCTTTATTAAAAGACCGCTTTTTTTTGCTTTTTGCTCTCATGTTTTCTATAAAACACCTCATGCCTGCAACTGCTTTGCAGCATTAACGTTACGCTGCTGCTGTCCTATAATCTCAAACTATTAAATTGATATATAAGATTTATCTGCGTCAGTGAAAATTAATTATTATATACTCTGATAGAAGTATCAACGTGATCTAGCTGATTGCTAATTTTATCCATTTTCATCAATAATTCCACCAATAGTTCTTTTTCAGATAGCATAAGCAGACGTTCTCTTTCCAATTGAAGTTCTAGGTCATATTGTTCTTGTTGCTCATTTCTTTTCTCTTTAGTTTTATTAAACATAATTATACCTCCAAAAAGAATATTCTATAGATTAAATAGTATATTTTCTATTTAGTATAATTATATATCAAAAAACAGAGGAGTAACAGGGTTATTTAAAAAACTCTGCCACTCAAAATTATTCGGCAGCATCCAGCATATTTCCTATAAAAATGCCGTATCCCTGCGTCGGATCGCTTACAAATACATGCGTCAGCGCTCCTATAAGCTTATCATCTTGAATTATTGGACTGCCGCTCATGCCCTGTACAATACCGCCCGTTTTTGAAATCAGATTTTTGTCGGTTATTTTTACTACCATATTTCTGTCCTCGTCTAATTTATAAAGCTTTGTTATCTCCACATCGTAAAGCTGCGGCTCGCCATCATCGACAGTCGATATAATCTGTGCCTTGCCAATTTTAATTTCATCAAACAGTGCAACGGGATACTCTTTTTTGGCGGGTATCTCTTTTATTTTTCCGAATATTCCTCTTTGGGTATTTTTTGTAAGCTCGCCCAGCTCCTCTCCCGTAAAAACTCCGCACAGCTCCCCTGCATCACCCTTTTTACCCTTATAGCAGCCTTTAATCTGTGCAGTCACAGCATCACCACCGGAAATCTCCAGTCTTTTCCCTGTATCCACATCGCATACCGGATGTCCAAGCCCTGCAAATATCATCCTCTCATCATCGTAGTAGGTCACAGTGCCTATTCCTGCAGAGCTATCCCTCACCCATAGTCCCGCTTTATATTTATTATCAAAAATATCCTTTGCTGGCTTTAGCAAAATCTCCTTTTCGTCCCCTGAGCGTTCAATCAAGAGCTTTATATTTGCCCCGCCGCTCCTTTGTGCCGCCAATGCTATATCATTATTTCTGCTTACCGGTTCACCATTAATTTTTACAATTATATCCCCTTTTTTAAGTCCTGCCTCCAATGCTGGGTTAATCTTCCCTTTGTTTGTTTGAATATCGTCACTTCCTACAATCAAAACTCCCTTAGTATAGAGCTTTACGCCGAAGACCTCTCCGCCAGCCTTTAAATACTCCCTTTTTTGAACATTCACCTTTGCACTTTTAACAGGGAAAAATCCAAATACGCTAACATCCGCTTCAAAGCTCTTAGCTTTTTTATTTTTAACATTAAAGCTAAAAACTGCGCTATTGCTTCTGCCGTCCCAATTTTCAGCTATGGTGTATTCGTTTAAAAATTCATTGTCCGCATATCCTATAAAGGAAAACAGACTCACAGCAGCTATGAGCAGATTCACGCTTAAAATTTTAAAAAATCTTTTCATCTTATCCCCCAATAAAATTATAATAATTTTATTTTCCCCAGCTTTTTTAAAAAATATTAGGATTTGGACGTAAAAAAAATCCAACGACAACTGCCGTTGGATTCTTTATGTATTTTAAAAATTATGCTGCGTCTGAAACTGACTGAGTTAAATCCTCTGTTCTTACCATAGCATATTCAAGCTTCAAATCATCATTTTTAAGCTTAAGCACGCCTTCTTCATATGTAACTGTGAATTTAAGCTCCACAGTTATGCCGATATTGCCAATGGGAAGCTTTGGAACAATAACAATCTCTGCCGGCTCCTTTTCAACATCTAAAGTATATGTTCCGTCCATTTGACCATTCAATTTAAACCCTAAAATTGTGATTGAACCAAAATCAAATGTAGCCGTTCCGTCTTCTCTGAACTCGACTGTTGTTTTGACCTTTGCATCTGGACTCTGCCACGAACCAATTATTGCCTTGTCAAGGGGCTTTTCACATCCAGCAAATGCACAGACAACAATTACAGCAACAAGAATAGCTGCAATAATTCTTAATGACTTTTTCAAAATATCCACCTATCCTTTCATCACAAAAAGAAATTATTTACTTCATTATTATTATATCATATTCAAAAACAAAATGTCTATAAAAATAAAGCTACAAAGAATTTCAAAGATATACAGGCTGATTACATTTTGATTAAAATTAAGCCATAAGCTTTACGAGAACTGCCTTTTGTGCATGAAGTCGATTCTCAGCTTCATCGAAGATTTCATCTGCGTGAGCTTCAAATACCTTTGCGGTAATCTCCTCCTCACGATGAGCAGGCAGGCAGTGAAGAACAATAGCGTCGCTCTTGGCACTTGCCATAACGCTGTCGTTAATCTGATACTTGCCCTTGAAAATTGCTTCTCTTTTTTTCTTTTCGCCCTCTTGTCCCATTGATGCCCAAACATCGGTATAAACTGCGTCCGCATCCTTTGCTGCCTTAATAGGATCAGTTGTAAGCTCGAAACCGCTGTAATCATTAGCAAATTTTAAAACCTCACTGTCGGGTTCATAACCCTCGGGACATGCGACTGACACCTTCATTCCACTTTTGAGGCAGCCGACGATGAGTGAATTTGCCATATTGTTTCCGTCGCCCACATAGCAGAGCTTTTTGCCCTTTAATTCGCCCTTATATTCCTTGATTGTTAAAAGGTCTGCAAGCACCTGACAGGGATGACAGAAATCTGTTAAGCCATTGATAATCGGGATTGAGCCGTATTGTGCTAATTTTTCTACCTCGTCCTGCTTAAAGGTACGAATCATAATGCCGTCTAAGTAACGTGAAAGTACCCTCGCTGTATCCTCTATAGGCTCGCCCCTGCCAATCTGCAAATCGTTTGAAGATAAGAAGAGTGCATGACCGCCCAACTGATACATTCCCGTTTCAAACGAAACCCTTGTACGGGTTGATGACTTTTCAAAAATCATGCCGAGAGTTTTGCCCTCCAAAATATGGTGCTTAATACCCTTTTTGTTTTCGTCCTTTAATTTTTGAGCAAGCTCTAATATATCTAAAATTTCATCTTGAGTTAAATCTAAAAGCTTTAATAAATGTTTCATTGTTATTCTCCTATTGCTAATTAAAAGCGGAGCCGAGTATAAACCCAGCCCCTCTTTTATGAAAGTGAAAGAAATTAAAATCCTCTTTTTTTAACGCAGGTTTCCAGATTTATTGCGTCATATACATTCTCATCGAAGAGTTCGCAAATATTTTTATATTCATCGAGAGGGAGCTTTTCGAGAGTTGTATTTTTATCTATGCAAAGAGCTACCAGTTCGCCTGTTGCCTTATATGCATCACGGAACGGAAGTCCCTTTGATACTAAGAAATCTGCACAATCAGTTGCATTTATAAAACCGCTCGCTGCCGCGTTGCGCATATTTTCGGGAATCATACGCATTGTTGCAATCATAGGAGCTAATGCTGTTAAGCACATTTTAACTGTATCGAGTCCGTCAAAGATAGCGTCCTTATCCTCCTGCATGTCCTTATTGTACGCAAGCGGCAAGCCCTTCATAACGGTTAAAAGTCCAGTTAAATCGCCGAACACACGGCCAGCCTTGCCCCTTACAAGCTCTGCTATATCTGGATTCTTTTTCTGCGGCATGATTGATGAACCTGTTGAAAAGGCATCGTCTAATTCACAGAACTTAAATTCCCATGAACACCATAGAATAATCTCCTCGCAAAGACGGGAGAGATGTACCATGAGGATTGAGCAAGCTGATAAAAGCTCCAAGCAAAAATCCCTGTCTGATACGCCGTCTAAGGTGTTGACTGTGTAGGACTTAAAGCCGAGAGCCTCTGCTGTCATCTGCCTGTTAAGCGGATATGTTGTACCTGCGAGTGCGCCCGAGCCGAGGGGAGAATAATTCATCCTCTCGAGTGCATCTGCAAATCTGCCCTTATCTCGAAGAAGCATCTGCTCATATGCACCGAAATGAGCTGCAAAGGTTATAGGCTGTGCGCGCTGAAGATGTGTATAACCTGGCATGATAGCGTCCTTATACTCATTTTTCTTATTTTCGATAGCTTCTAAAAGCTCATCTATTAACTTTACTACATTCGGGACATCCCTTTTTAAGTAGAGCTTAATATCAACTGCTACCTGATCGTTACGGCTTCTGCCCGTGTGAAGTCGCTTGCCAGCAGAGCCGATTCTCTTTGTAAGCTCACCCTCAACGAAGGTGTGAATATCCTCTGCGTCAGGATCGATTAAAAGCTCACCTGAAATAATATCGTTTCTAATGTCAGAAAGTCCCTTTAAAATGCTCTGACAGTCCTCATTTGAAATTATGCCCTGTGCTGCGAGCATTGAAGCGTGTGCAATGCTTCCGTCTATATCCTCGTTAAACATACGGCTGTCTGTTTTAATTGAGGAGTTAAAATCGTTTGTTCTCTTATCTGCTTGTTTAGAAAAGCGTCCTGCCCATAGCTTCATTTTTTATTTTCCCTCTTTCTGAGCGTCGAGCATTGCCTTAACCTTAATCGGGAGACCGAAGAGATTGATGAAGCCTGCTGAATCTGTCTGATCGTAAACATCGTCCTCGTCAAATGTTGCGAACTGCTCTGAATAAAGAGTGTTAGGAGAAGTTACACCTGCATTTATAATATTGCCCTTATAGAGCTTTAACTTAACATCGCCTGATACTGTTTCCTGTGTCTTATCAACGAAAGCACTTAATGCCTCACGAAGAGGTGTGAACCACTGACCGAAGTAGACAAGCTCTGCGAAACGCTGTGCTACTAATTCCTTGTAGTGCTGAGTATCCCTATCGAGTGTGATAGTTTCAAGGACCTCATGCGCACGATAGAGTATAGCTCCTGCGGGATTCTCATAAACGCCGCGGCTCTTCATGCCGACTAAACGGTTTTCAACAAGGTCTGCGATACCGATACCGTTCTTGCCGCCGATTTCGTTTAACTTTGTAACCATTGCAACGCCGTCAAGCTTTTCGCCGTTTAATGCTACGGGAATACCCTTTTCAAATGTGAGTGTGATATATTCAGGAATGTCGGGTGCCATTTCGGGAGAAACGCCGAGTTCTAAGAAGCCTTTTTTATTGTACTGGGGTTCATTTGCGGGATCTTCAAGGTCGAGGCCCTCATGTGATAAATGCCATAGGTTTTTATCCTTTGAGTAGTTTGTTTCACGGTTGATTTTAAGAGGAATATTATGTGCCTGCGCATATTCGATTTCCTCTTCACGGGATTTGATATTCCAGATACGCCAAGGTGCGATAATCTCCATCTCGGGTGCGAAAGCCTTTATTGTAAGCTCGAAACGAACCTGATCGTTGCCCTTACCTGTGCAGCCGTGGCAGATAGCATCTGCGCCCTCTGCCTTTGCGATTTCAACAATACGCTTTGCGATTGAGGGACGAGCGAAGGATGTTCCTAAAAGGTAATCCTTTTCATAAACTGCTCCAGCCTTGAGTGTCGGGAAAACATAATCCTCGATAAACTCCTTCTTTAAGTCCTCAATGTAGAGCTTTGAAGCACCTGTTGCAATCGCCTTCTCTTCGAGGCCGTCGAGTTCTGTACCCTGTCCTACGTCGCCTGAAACTGCGATAACTTCACAGTTGTTATAGTTTTCTTTGAGCCACGGAATAATTATTGATGTATCAAGTCCACCTGAGTATGCAAGTACTACTTTCTTAATTTCTTTCTTTTCTTTCATTTCACTTAATCTCCTTTATGTTTTTGAGTATGCACTTATTATACACTGATTATTCATAAAATCAAGTATTTTTTGAATATTTCTTTATATTTTTTAATTTTTTATTCATTTGCATTGGTATATAGCAGTTTTTCATTAAATTAAATTATTAAGAGGCAAGCCGCAAAAGCTTTTCTTTTTCAACTCAAAAACAGGGCAATTTTTATTTGGAAGATAAAAATATATACAAAAAATATGCAGGACTCCCACTATATAAGTGAAAATCCTGCATATAATATTAAATTTAATAAAGCTTATTTAGGCTGAATAAAGCCGACCTTTTTCATAACCTTAGAAAGGGTACGCTGTGAAAGTCTTGCAGCTCTCTCTGCACCCTTTACTGCACATTCCATTAGGAAAGGCTTATTGTTGATAAGCTCATTGTACTTTTCACGAATAGGTGATAACTCCTCAATAACAGCGTTTGCAACTGCAACCTTGAAGTCACCATAGCCCTTGCCCTCAAATTCCTTTTCGATTTCATCAAAGCTCTTGCCTGTGCAGCATGAGTAAATTGTCATAAGGTTATTGATTCCGTCCTTGCCCTCGCCGTAATAAACTCTTGCCTCTGAATCTGTAACAGCGGACTTAAACTTTTTCATAATAACGTTAGGTTCATCAAGAATTGAAACAGATGCCTTGGGGTTGGTATCTGACTTGCTCATCTTCTGAGCAGGATTCTGCAATGACTTAATTCTTGCACCCTGCTTGCCGATGAAGGCTTCAGGGATTGTAAATACATTGCCGTAAATTCCGTTAAATCTCTCCGCTATATCTCTTGTAAGCTCAAGGTGCTGCTTTTGATCGTCGCCTATCGGAACATAATTTGCCTGATAAATAAGAATATCAGCAGCCATAAGTACAGGGTAAGCGAAAAGTCCAACATTGACATTGTCTGCGTGCTTTGCAGATTTATCCTTAAACTGAGTCATTCTGGAAGCTTCACCGAACTGTGTGTAGCAGTCAAGAATCCATGCAAGCTGTGCGTGTGTTGGAACCATGCTCTGAATGAAAACAATATTTTTCTCAGGATCAAGACCGAGTGCGATTAAAAGTGCAAACATTTCAAGGCTCTGCTTGCGAAGTGTTGCAGGATCCTGACGAACTGTAATTGCATGTAAATCTGCTACAGCATAAAGGCAATCATAATCCTCGCTCATTGCCTTCCAGTTTTTAAGCGCTCCTAAATAGTTGCCAAGTGTTGGAACGGCAGTTGGCTGAATGGCACTTAAAACTATCTTTTTACGTTCTGTGTTTTCCATCATTCTTATCCTTCCATAATATATTTATTTTTTAAGATTAAGTATAAACGTATTTTAAAATACTTTTCTAAAAACGCCATATATAAAATTAAAGTATATAAACTGCTTTTATCAATATCGAATTAGGAACTAATCGTTATTGTTCAGATAAAAATATCTCTTTTAATCTTTTAGAGCAGTTTTCACTTTTCTATTGTTTAGTTATATATTATAACATAACGCTTTAACATTGTAAATCAAAACCTTTTATGTTATCATATTGATATTACAAATTAGCGATTTCACACTTTAATAAAGGGGTATGTTAGGTTAATGAAAGAAAACAGCTTAAACTTTGATTATGTAATTTTCGACTTTGACGGCACTTTAGCAGACACTGGCGAGGGTGTTTTTGAGTCCATTGAGTATGCTCTAAAAGAAACAGGACACAAGGGCTTAACTCCAGCCCAGCTTCACACCTTCATAGGACCTCCTCTTGAGGCAAGCCTAAAAAGGGAATGCAATATTGACGGCGACGAAGCAAAGGCTATAGTCGAAAAATATCGCAGATATTATGCGCAAATCGGCATATATAAATTAAGATTTTTCCAAAGCACCGTTTCTACGCTTAAGACACTTCACGAAAACGGAGTTAAAATAAGCGTTGGCTCTTCAAAGCCCGAAAAGTACATCAAGGAGATTTTAGATAATTTTGGCTTATCAAAATATTTCGACTGTATCTCAGGTGCATCTTTGCAGGAAAATCACAAAAATAAAATCGGCATAGTAAATACAGCCTTACAGCGACTTAATGCAGACGACAAAAGTCGAGTTCTAATGATTGGCGACAGATGCTTTGACGTTGAGGGCGCTCACGGCTGTGGAATTAAATGTGCTTGCATCCTTGAGGGCGGATATGGCTCAAGGGAAGAATTTGAGCAAGCAGGAGCTGAGTACATATTCGATACCCTAGCTGACACAATTCCACTTATAATTAAATAAAAAGAGAGAGGCGAGCTTTTAAGCTTGCCTCTCATAATTTTTACATAGCTTTTTATTTTGAAATTATAAAGCTATCCTCAATATTTCCGTAAATTACCTTTATATTATAATCGTCTTTGTTTGGCAGGAAAGCTCCCTGTGAATAGCTGCCATCGCTCGAATTAATTATCGATGCCCAAAATTTAGAATTCAAAAGTGCGGACGAGGAGAGATAAGTTTTACCTTTTCTCTCAATCGAAAATGATATTATATCTTTATCTTTTAAATTAATTGTTTGGTCTTTAAGTCTGCCTGTAATATGTGTTATATATAAATCTTCATTTTCAAAAATTTCTATATCTCTTTTTATTTTATCTATAATTAGGCGGTAATATTCTTCTCTTAGCGGTTCTTGCTCTTGCAATGCAAAGAGCTGATTTATCATATCCTTTTTAAGCATTATATTTTCCTGCCTTTCGCTATGAGTTAAGGTTCTAACATCACATTGTACAGAAAAATACTTTCCCTCTCCTCTATATGAATAAGGAATTGCTTTTATCGATTCAGCATCTGGTGCATTATTTTCTACTATATGCATTGTGCTTGAGCGAGCCATGCCTTCGTTCTGCGGCTTATATAGGAATCCACCTGCACCTATAGCAAGAATAATGAGCAGGACACATATGAGAATATATTTTTTCATCAAATCACCCCTTCATTATTTTATATCACAAAATCGGTGAGTTATCATTTTAAGATGCAAAATAGAAGAGAAAATTTAAATAAAAAAGCTCTGTAAGAAAATTACAGAGCCTTTTTTAAAATTATCGTTCTATCATGCCAATCACTCTATCAATCACAAGCTTAAACCAGACTGAATAACTATCTGGGTTTTCCCTTACGTCGCTTAATATTTCATCAAAGGGCATATATTTGCATTCGCTTGCCTCTTCAGGGTTAACAGTGACCTGCTTGTCATAAACACCGAGATAAACTGTGTCATGTTCATTTTCAATTAAGTCGCCAACCCTTTCATGATACTTAAAATCAAAGAGCTTTTTAATTGGAACTGTAAAGCCCATTTCTTCTTTAAGCCTCAGCTTAGCTTCATCGATTAATTCAACATTTTCAAGTGAAGAGTGGCTGCAGCAAGCATTTGTCCACACAGATGGTGAATGATACTTGTGAGCGGCTCTTTTTTGAATGAGCATATTGCCCTTTCCGTCATGGATAAAGATAGAAAAAGCCTTATGTGGAATATCCTTTTGGTGTGCCTCCAGCTTTTTAACCCAGCCTGTATAATTGCCGTTTTCATCGACAGTTTTAATTAATTTATCGTAGTCCTTTTCCATTGCTTTCTCCTGTTTTACAAAGTTTTTCAAAGTTTTTTCATCTAATAAATCATAGCAAGGATTTGGGTTGATGTCAATTTGAAAATATTATATCAAGCCCCAAATACATATAAATTCTATCAATAGATTCAAGAGATTCCTCGACTTCGCTCACAATGACAAAGCGGAAGTATTCCTCGAAATTTCACATATCAAAAAGTGCTATCCCCTCTCCGTCACGCAGAGCGTGCCACCTCTCCCGTGGAGCGAGGCAATAATCAAACCAAAAAACAATCATAAAAAGGCTCTCACTTCGGGGGAGCTGGCAGCCGAAGGCTGACTGAGAGGGGATAGCAAAACTGAATTAATAATAATTTTTCATAAATCTATCTTCTTCTCGCTCCGCCTGCGGCGAACCGCTCGACATGGACTAGAACGGTTTCGATTACC
>SAMEA104404106__coassemble_119_pt1 | contig 115807 bp, 116 predicted proteins | sample SAMEA104404106__metabat2_high_PE_081 | metagenome-assembled genome bin SAMEA104404106 (sample SAMEA104404106) | Balaenoptera acutorostrata | reverse complement strand
TCGGGAACAGTTGTGTCTGTTTCGGGAACAGTTGTGTCTGTTTCGGGAACAGTTGTATCTGTTTCAGGAACAGTTGTGTCTGTCTCGGGAACAGTTGTGTCTGTTTCAGGAACAGTTGTGTCTGTTTCAGGCTCTACTACAGGAATGTCCTTAAATTCAGCCTTTAATACAACATCGCTTGCAGGCATGATGAAGCTTGTGTTCATATCATTCTCATCTGCAAGTGTAACGTCACCGCTGACAACTGTCCACTTGAGGAACTGCATGCCCTCGGGAGCCTCGGGTGCAGAGATTTCAACGATTTCACCCATTGTATAGGTCTTGTCCTCTAAGCCGTCAATCTTGAGAGTGTAGTTGATATTCTTAAAGTGTGCTGTAAGCTCAACATCCTCGCTGGGCATTTCAAATGAAGTTGTTTCGCTCTGTGCATCATCAAGAACTGCATTGCCCTTTGTGACTTCCCATCTGTCAAATTCCTTGCCTTCGGGAGCCTGAGGAGCCTTTACATTGACCTTTGTGCCTGCCTTATAGTTGCCGTCTTCCTCACCGTTTAATTTAACTGTGAAAACAATTCTCTGCTCTGCCATCTTGTGGAGCATATTGTGAAGCTCTGCTACTGAGGCATCCTCTTTATTTTTAAGAACGAAGTTTAAGTAGCTGATAACCTCTGTGGGAATATTGGGAACAAGTCCGGGAAGAGCTTTTAAAAGAGCTTTTAAAAGAATCTTTGTACCGGTAGTATTGAGGTTCTTGTGAAGATAGTGGAATACTACGTTAAAAGTATCAGTTGCATCATCTGCATAAGCTGTGTTTGCAAAGTTCATATCAGAAAGAGTTATGATACCTGCAGCACCCTTATCACGCTTAAACTTTATGATGTCCATGCGTGCGCCTGTAAGCTCTGTCATGAGAACATCGTTTAAAATATATTTAATTGTATTTTGAAGCTCAAACATCTTGTCCTCGCCCTCACCGATTGTGGGAAGAGCTAAAACAGTGTCGCTGACCTTTTTAACAGTATCAACTATGCCTGATAAATCTGCACCTGGAATGAGGGTGCCTATAATTCCTGTTAAAGAATTTAAAACGTCATGGAGCATAGGCAATGCTGTTGTAAGTCCCTTGTAGAGCATCTGGTTGTTTTCGTCACGGCTGACTGTCTTTATAAGCTCGAAAACATTTTCTGTCAGATTTGGCAATAAAGCATTTACGATATTGTTTAAGTACTTAGCCATATCCTTAGAACTCATTGATCTATCTTTGATTATATCATAGAGCTTTGCATCCTGCTTTGCGCCGATTGCCTCACAGATCATATCAAAAGATCCTAAGAATACAGGAAGATTTTCCTTGCCGACTGAGGGAGCCTTGCTGCTGCCCATGTTGATAGCTGTTTTAACAATGCCGAAAATCTTATCATTCATAAATGCTTCGATAAACGCATTGAGCTTAAGAGTAAATTCATCAAGGTCCTTTAAAATTACGGGGTGCTGTGCAAAATATGCAGTAAGTACCTCCTTAGTAACCTTTTCAAAACCGTTAGCCTGCATGAATTCGTCTAAATGCTTAAAGATTTTAGCATCAGCTTTTTTGTAGAATTCCTTGGTTGAGGCATCCTTGCATATAGCCGAGGTGTCGGGGAGAATGAGATACATAGCTTCGATAAGGCTGCCATCGATGGCTTCCTTTGCGAGAATAGCGTCAACATCCTCTAGTGTATGCTTATAAAGCTCCTTGCTCGCTGTTTCGGTATAGGCTGCTTTGTAGGTAACACCTGCTGAGAATGCAGGAACCATGCAGGAAACAACTATACAGATTGCGAGAACAGCACAAATAAGCTTCTTTGCTGTTTTAGACATAGATTTTTCTCCTTTTCATTATTTTATATAGAGGGGATAACCCCTTATAGGTTCTAAATATAAATAATTTATAAAATCCAAGCTTAATATTATTAAAGAAAATAATTTTTAATATTAAATAACTATAACTTCTGACAAAATAAAATTCTCTAAAATCACACAGTATGTGGTTAATTACAGTTTCTTATACTTTTTTACGCATATCTTGTACCCTATGACCACAGTATAACAATTTATATATTATTAATATTTCTTTTATAGATTTAACTTAGAGCATACTGTTAACATTTTTATAACTTTTAATTAGAATGAAATGTTCTTTTGGCGTAGTTGACTATTTTTTTAAAAATACAAAAAGAGCTGATACTTTTTAAGCATCAGCTCTTTTATAGCTAAATGTGATTATATAAGTTTATATATCACTTAGAATTCTTTCTTTTTCTTATTTATAAGAGTGAGGACAACACCTGCTGTGAGTGCAGAGGCTGCGATTGCAATGCTTGTAGTAGCTACACCAGTGTTAGGAACCTCCTCAGGGAGCTTATCAGCTTCACCTTGAGTTGGAGCTTCAGAAGCGTCGGGCTTAGTAGCAGGTGTGACTGTGTTATCTTCATTAGGCTCAACTGGCTTTGCAGCTTCATCCTTATCCTCTATATGCCAAACCTGTGCGCCATAGAAGGGGTTAGCCGTGCCGCAGAAAAGTCCGTTATCGTTGATTGCAAAGGTACGAAGACCGTGGTTATACTTGTCGCCCATACCGTCCCTTGTAATCATTTCAAAGTTAACGCCGTCGCTTGTAACAGCTAAGTCGAAGCCGGGGTGGCTTTCAACAAGGAATTTAGAAACCTGTGTGAAGCAGTAGAAGTTGTGAACTGCATCATCGTTGAATACAAGGTCAAAGCCCTTTCTTGCATCCTCAGGAAGGAATTTGGAAATCTTCTTATAAATTGCAGTTGCACTCTTGTAGAGCTTATAGAACTGCTCTGATGCCTTGATATTATCAACGCCGCCCTTATTAAGAAGAGGCTTCATATCCTTTAATATACCGACGAGCTTATCTGTATCATTTTTTACCTTGAGAGTATCTGCTGAATTAACATCATACTTAGAAGCGATATATTTTATAAATTCCTTTAAGTAATTAAGTCTTGATGTAAGCTCTTGAGCTGACATATTAAATACGTCGCCGTTTAAAACCTCTGTAACAGGCATTAAAATAGAGCCTAAATCGATAGTACCTGCATAGAGCTTTCCGTTGTAAGAAGCCATACGCCAAATATACTGGTTCATATGATTGCCGAAGCCAGAGGGCATATTACCCTTAACCTCTGGGAAATATTCGTTAGGTTCACCGACAACAAGCTCGAAGTTTTCGTTCTTGTCCATTCTCCAAATTTGGGCGGGAACTGCGAGGTCCTTATATAAGTTAGTGAAATCAAGCTTGAATACAGCTGCGGGTATATTTATCATAGGATCGTTGTAGGAACCCATATAGATATAGTCACCGTGAACGATAATGTTTGAAGCACCTGAACGTTCGTTGCCAAGACCGAAGGGATATTTTGCACCCTTATCCTTATCGCCGACTAAGAGCTTGTATTCCCATTCGCCGTTTTCTTTTTCTTCACCGCAGAACATAGCGAAGGAACGCTTCATGCCCTTTTTACCTGTTACGACTGTGAAATAGAGCTTATTGTTGAAGTAAACCATATCCCAGATTGAGCCGCCGAAAATATCATCGTTATAATGGTATGCGGGATAATCTAAAAGATCCTGCTGAGTTGCGATAACCTTAAAGGAATCCTGTCCCTCTGTGGGATTTTCTGATGCGACAATATATGCACCGTCATTGCCTATAGCACTTGAAATAAGCTTGTCACCAGCAACTGTAAGACCTCTAATGCCGACTGAAATAGTTTTGTCAGAGGGCTTTTCGCATACATATACTTTCTTTGTAGCATCGTTGTTGTTGGGATCAACCTCAAGAAGGTAGGGTGAGGGAGCAGAGCATGCACATGCAAAATAAAGCTTATCCTTAAACTCTACTGCTGCACGATAGCCGCCCATATCACGAGGACCGTCAACAATCTTAGTTTCACCTGTTTTAGTGTTTATTCTAACAAGGATGCTGCGGTTTGCATCTGATGGATTGTTTTTCATGTCGCCCATGTAGAGTGCGCCATTGTATGCAATATCTGATGCTTTTTTAAGACCTTCAAGATCCATGTTGGAATTTGTTTTTTTCATCTGAACCATTGTTGAATATACAGCGGCATAGCAAGTGCCTACATAGATATAGTCGCCGTAGCCGATAGCGGACCAAGCATAGCTCTGTCCACGGTCGGGATCACCTGATTCATAATCAATAAGACCGTCAAGCTCACCCTGCTTATATTCCGGGTGAGTTATCTTTGTTGCTTTATAATCGCTTGTAGGTGACTCATAAACAACACCCTTAGCTGCAAAGCTTGTTGCTGTAAGACAGCTAAAGACGAGGCACAATACGAGAACAGCAGCGATTACTCTCTTTGTTCTTGACATTACGTCATCTCCTTTTTCATTTCTTTTCCCAAAAAAATTATTAAGTAAAAAATTACTTAATAATATGATAAGAAAATGTAACGATAATGTCAACGCTTTATAAATAATTTATCAATATATATTAATAAAAAGTTTGTATATATGGAGAAAGTTTCGCAAAATATGAACAAATTAAGAACGAAGCTAGGATGATATGCAAAATATAAACTTATTTTAAAAATTTAAATAGATTTTATTACTAATTGATGAATAAATAATAAATGCGATAATAAAATAATTAATTAAATAAGTTGGATTTTTTATATGATATATAGTCATGGCTTTTGCATAAATCAATAAATTGTTTATTTGAAAAAGTGAATAGCAAAGAAAAAAACAAGGCTCATCTAAAAAATGAGCCTTGCAGTTTTTAGCTTGATTACAGCTGATTATCGAGCCAAGATATAATGTCGCTTGTTACCTCGTCACGGTTTGTTTCGTTTAAAATCTCATGCCTTGCACCGTCATAGATTTTTATAGAAACATTCGAGTGCTTTGTCTTAATTAGATTATTATAGGTTTCATAAACTCCCTTTGCATAATTGCCAACAGGGTCCATTGAACCTGAGAGCAGGAAAATAGGCAAGTTCTTATCGATGGATGAAAACCAGCTCTTACTCGTGACAGCCTTAACAGTTTTAAAAAGAGCCTTAAGTCCGCTGACTGTGTACATATATCCGCATAAATCGTCATCGATAAAGCTTTTTACCTCCGCTTCATCCCTTGATGCCCAGTCGCAGGGCGTTTTCTTCGATGTTTTATTGTTATAAGCAACGAAGGCTATTTTATCAATGAGCTTTGACTTATACCTGCTGCCCTTTAACGCTATGGCAATATTGCAAAGTAATATACCGAAATCTACAGCAGGATTGCTGCCGTTTGTTCCTGTGTATACAGCACCTTTGAAAGTGTTGGGATTTTCAAGGGTGTATTTTCTTGCAATGAGTGAACCCATGCCGTGACCGAAAATGAATACGGGAAGAGTGGGAAATTCGCTTTTAATAAAGGAAAGAACAGTCTTTAAATCCTCAGTCCAGCTGTTCTCGCCGTCAGTGTCACCGAAGAAACCTAGCATTTGCTTATCACAGACGGATTGCCCGTGTCCAACATGGTCAGACATAAAAACCGCATAGCCATTTTCGCAAAGAGCAGCTGCAAAACGTTCATATCTTGCACAATGCTCTGCCATTCCATGAGAAATCTGTACAACAGCCTTAACGTCAGTGTCCGGGACAAAGCTTTTTGCATATATGTCACAAAGACCGCTGGCAGATTTAAACTTATATTGCTTTGAAACGATTTTAATTTTAATCACCCTTTCAAGATTATTCTATAGCTTCATTGTAGCATAATAAAATATATGTTTGCAATAAAGGCTCGAATATAATAGTAAAAGGGCAGGGTACGGATGAAAATATGACGGAGCTTGCAAAGAAAAAATAAAAGGCTCACCTTAAATTAAAAGGTGAGCTTTCTAAATTAAAGATATTTTTCTACGAAGCCTGTTACAGTTGACCAGTATAATTCAGGCTCAGCTGCTACACTGCGAGCGTGTATTGCCTTAGGAACAAGAAGCTTTTGCTTTTCGCACGGGCAGGCATCATATACCTTATCAAGCATTGCAGGGGGGATGAAATCATCGTTAGCACCGTGGATAAATAATGTGGGTGTCTTTGATTTTTTTAGCTGTTCAATGCATGACGCCTCTTTGAAATCAAAGTGAGAATATTTTCTGTTAGCTCTGTTGAAGCTGTCTAAAAACATGAACTGTGAAAGCTTCATTGTTTCAACAACCTTGTTGTAGAACATATCCCAAACTGATGTGTATCCGCAGTCCTCAACTGCTGCCTTTACATTTTCAGGCAGGTTTTCGCCTGTAGCCATCATTGTTGTAGCAGCACCCATGGAAACGCCGTGGAGGATAATCTTAACATTCGGGTTCTTCTGCACAAGATAATTAATCCAGTCGATTAAATCAAGTCTGTCCTCCCAGCCCATAGTAATTCTTTGTTCTTCACTTTCACCATGACCGTTTAAGCTTGGAGTAAGAACATTGTAGCCGAGTTCGAGATACTTTTTGACGTAAACACCCATATAGCTGGGATAAGATGAGTAACCATGAATAACTACCGCACACAAGTCTGTGTCAACATCATTCTTAAAATAGTTTGCGTGCAGTGTTTTGTCGAAGCTTGACGAACGAAGCTCAAGATTTTCTCTGCTTTGCTTCTTGAACCACTCATCACCCTCTTCAACAACATTGTTTAAATGCTTGGTGTAGTCATCCTCTGTGCCGTCAGCATATGTAAATTTCATAACTAACGGACTTTCAACACCCTTTCGTGTAAGTACGAGTTTGTAGAGAAGCTTTCCGAAAAGTCCGTAGGATATGCCGCTTGCGACACTCAAAAGACCAGTGCGCTTTAAGAACTTTTGGGTTTGGTCCTTCATAAATTGTCCTCCTTAAAAAAATTATGATAAATATATTTTACTATTAATTTATTACAAATTTATTAATAATTAGCTATAATATATTGACGTTTTAAACATTTTTATGCTATTGTTTAAGTATAGCTGATTTAATATGCTAAAGTAGAAAACGGAGGTGCTGATATGACAGAAAACTTTAAAGAAAACGGCTTTATGATAATGCTGGGAATTTTGGTCGCAGTTTTTGTAATAGGGCAGTCGCTTTTCTTCCTTGTTAAGGCGTGGAAAGAGGGCAGACGATTGGGCATATCATCAAAGACATTGAAAAACACTGTTATTTCAAGCTCAATATTCACTATTGCACCGGCAGTATCAATCCTTGCTACGGTAATAGCACTTGCAAATGCCTTGGGACTTGTTTTGCCTTGGATAAGATTGACAGTTATAGGCAATGTAGCTTATGAAACTTCTGCAGCTCAAGCTACGCTAGATGTTTTTTCGGCGAGCCTTTCGGGTGAAATTACAGATCCGAAAATGTTTGCAGCTATTGCATGGGTTATGACAGCAGGAAGCGTACTGCCGCTTATACTTATAATATTCCTTATGAAAAGAGTGCAGAAAACAGTTGGCAAGGCTGCAAGCAAGAACTCTAAGCTTGCGGGAATTATGTCGGCGGCGGCATTCATAGGCATAGTTGCAGCGTTTGTGTCACGCTCGATAGCGGGCGCAGGCAAGGCAGGAGAAAATCCGCTCTACGGCTTTGAATTCGGCGATGGTGCAGGTGTAATGTCTGTATGTACGCTTGTATGTGCGATGCTTGTGATGACACTTTTAAGCTATATATCAAAAAAATTCAGTATTAAATGGCTCGATACCTTTAGCCTGCCGATAAGTATGTTTGCAGCAATGATAACAGCAGCGATGCTTGCACATTTTATGCCTGCTGAAATTGCATTTCTGGAGTGGAGAGGATGAGTGAAGCGTGATGAAAAGAGAAAGACCTTATTGCGAAAAAATACATATTTGGGGAAGAATTTCATCAATAACGGCAATTATAGTTCTATTTTCCGTACCGCTTGCTATAAGTGTTCATTACGATGCTTTCCCACAGTTTACAGACGTTTTTAAGGCACTCTTGACAATAATACCACTGTATTGGGCGTCAGGAATAATTGAGGTTTTAACATATGCGCCAATGCTCGGAGCGGGCGGTGCATATTTGAGCTTTGTCACAGGCAATATAACAAATCTTAAAATGCCGTGCGGAATAAATGCAATGAACAACGCAAAGGTGAGTGCGAATACACCTGAGGGAGAGGTTATCTCAACAATAGCTATAGCCTCATCTTCAATTACTACAACGGTTATTCTTGCAGTAGGTGTTTTGGCATTCGGTCCGATTCTGCCTATGATAAAGGAGAATCCTATTATTGCACCAGCCTTTTCGCAGATTCTGCCTGCTATATTCGGCGCACTGTTAGCGTCATATTTTGCAAAGCATTTTAAGCTTTCTATATTCCCGATTCTTGTAGGTGTGGTAACGTTGATTTTTGCACCGCAAATGGGAGTTGGAGTTTTAATATTTGTGACGATTATAGCGTCTGTCCTAGGTGCATATGTTATGTATATATTAAAGCTTGTTTAATAAAACGCAACGTGTAAAAGATATAGCAGCCCCTCTCGAATTTAAGGATTCGAGGGGGGCTGTAGCATACGAGCTAAATTAGCTTATTCAATCAGATTTTTTGGTCCTTTTTCTAGAAATTAACATACCGCCTGTACCAAGAGCGCCTGTCGCTAAAAGAGCGCCGAAGGATATTGCATATCCTGTATTTGGAATTTCTGAGCCATTTTCAGAAGTATCCTTATCGGGCTGAGTAGGTGATTGAGTGTCATCCGGCTTTGAGCTGTCAGGCTCTGTGTCGGGTTCAGCAGGATCAGTAGCTTGAGGATCTTCTTGGGCTTGAGTGTTGGCTCTTCTCCAGAGCTGAGTGCCGAAGAATGGATTTGCTGTTCCGACAAGAAGGTAATCTGTAGTCTTAGCGAAAATTCTTAAGCCGTGATTGAAGGGATCGCCAAAGCCGTTTGTTGTTACTGCCTTAATTGTGACGCTGCCATCATCTTGATTTTCAATTTCATAGATGTCAAAGCCAGCTTGTGCATTAGTCATGTACTTTACAGATTTTAGAACAGCTTCAATATTCTGCTTAGTAGCGATTTGAAGAATTAATTCATAAGCTGATTTAACCTGCTCAGGAAGCTTATCAATTATATTATCAGAAAGACTAAATGCTTTATCGTAGAGCTTTAAGAAGTCGGCATGATTTTTTGAATCTAAGAGAACTGAGAGCTTTTCAAGAATATCGTTTATCTTGCTTAATACGTTGTACTGAGATTTAGTGATTGAGGGTGTTAGAAATTCACCATTTTCAATAGCTGTAGTTAGCTTATCTGACTGTTCAGCAGTTAATTCTCTGCCAGCTACAAGTTTAGCTGCATCTTCTTTTTGCGCACAGTTTAACATTAAGTCCAGCATTACACGGATATAGTTGATTTGGTTTTCCCAATCCTCTTTTGTCATACCGAGTACATTGCCGTTTGTCAGCTCTGAAAGCGGGCGGAGCAGAGTGGTTGTATCCATTGTACTTACATAAAGCTTGCCTTCATAGACTACGCTCTGCCAAGTGTACTGATTCATATGTGAGGTATATCCAGAGCCAAGACCTGAAATACCGCCCTGAGGGAACATTTTTGTTGGATCTCCGACAACCATTTCAATATTTTCATCTTTATCCATTCTATAGAGGTTGATAGACTGCTGAAGATTTGTTGACTGTGTTAAGAAATCTTTTTTTAGTGCGATATTTTGCAAGGCGTTTGATACGTCGTTATAATCGCCGATATATAGATAATCGTCATAAACCTCTAATGTACATGCACCTGCACTTATTCTTTCTTCATCAATTCCAAAGGTGTATTTTGCATTATCCTTTTGCTTGTCACCGACAACAGCTGTCCATGTCCAGCTATCAGGATTGGTGGGTTCACCCTTACAGTCACCGCGGATAATAGAGAAGGATCTTAGAGTACCCTTTTCATTTCTTGTATCTGCTGTGCCTGAGCAAACAGCCGCATAAAGGCTGCCGTTGTATTCGATGACTTGATATATACCACCGCCTGCATTTACGTCTGAACGATGAATGGCAGGATAATTGAATAAGTCGTCCATTTCTGCAATTCTAACGAAGGAATCCTGTCCCTTTGAGGGATCCTTAGAAATAGCTATAAAGGAGCCTTCCTTTTCAACGCCGCCTGTAACAAGACAATCCTTGTATACACCTATTGCTCTAGTGGAGGGGAAAATCCTATTTGCGACTAATTGCTTATAGCCCTCCATGTCAACACATCTGTAAACAACCTTTAAATCGTCTGTTTTTGGATCAATTTCATAGATGCAGGGTTGACCGTCCTGCATTGCGATTGCCTTGTCTACTTCCTGCGCTGTTAATGTGTTTATGTCAACAACCATGCCTACGAAATACATTTTTCCGTCCATTACGCAAGCATTTCTAAAGGTGGGAATAAGACCATTCTTTTCCCTTGACATAAGAATTTGAGTTTCGCCAGTCTTGACATTGAACTTTAGAAGAACACCGCCGGCTTGATAGTTATCAGGCTCACCATAATAGAGGTTGCCGTTATACATAACATCCATCATAGCCTTAACAGTTTCGGGGTTCATGCCTGCAAAACCGATTTTTAGAATGTTTGCTACGCCAAGGCCGCCGTACATCGTGTTGATGTATACCCAGTCGCCGTATGTTGCTGATGCGTAGCTGTATGACTGTCCACGATCACCCTTACCTGCTGCACTTTTTCCCTCTTCGTAGGGCGCAAGCTTACCTTGACCGAGATAGTCGATAATTCCGTCTGGAGATTTCACAGGTGAACTTGGATGAGAAACCTTCTCAAAGGTGTAATTACCATTTGTGTAGGTGTAGACGGGATTAAGGCCTGCTGCGAAGGCGGGTGATATTGCTGAAACAATAAGCACTATGCACAGAACAACTGCTGCAATGCCCTTTTTCATACTTCTGATTTTCATTTTTCTAACCTCCTTAAATTTATTTTTGCTGTATAGAAAATGTAGATACAGTTTCAGAATAATATTCGCTAAACAAATATTTATTTATAGTAAATTAAGTATTTATTTATAAAATATTAACGTTTTACAACTAGAGTATAGCACCTATAATGATGGCTTTGTTAATAAAATATTAATGATTTCAGTGCCTATTTGTGAATAATGTGAGTTCATTTGATAACAGAACTGTTTATTTTGTATAAATTACATCGATATTTTAACTGAATGTAGACTTAATGTTAAATGATTAATGTATTTGACATGTAAATGTACTTATCCTAAAATAAAGGCATATATTAAGGCTAAGGAGAGTTTTTATGGCTAATTTTAAGGAAATAAGCATTACAGATATAAAAAATGTAAGAATAGGTCATGCTCAGGATGACGAAAATGCAACAGGCTGCTCTGTTATTATCTGCGACAAGAAAGCACCCTGCGGAATCGATATGAGAGGCGGAGGTCCGGCTTCGAGGGAAACTCAGCTTTTAGATCCCACAGCTTCAAATGATGGAGTTCATGCAGTGCTATTATCAGGCGGAAGTGCCTACGGCCTTGATGCAGCAGGCGGAGTTATGCAATATCTTGAACGCAGCGGTATTGGCTTAAAGGTTGGCAATTCCATAGTACCGATTGTTGTCGGCTCGTGCATATTCGATTTAAACTGTGTCAACAATAAGGTACGCCCCGATTCAACCATGGGATATTTAGCTTGCGTTGACAGCGAAAAGAATATAAACAGGCAGGGAAATGTCGGAGCGGGTACAGGAGCTACAGTAGGAAAGCTCTTAGGTGCTAAGAGATCAATGAAATCAGGTCTTGGCACATATGCAGTTCAAGTAGGCAGATTGCAGGTTGGAGCTGTTGTTGTAGTTAATGCAATAGGTGACGTATATCAAATGGATTCACAAAAGGAGCTTGCGGGACTTTTAAAAAGCGATTTAAGCGAAATGATAAGCTCTGAGGAGGAGGCTGTTAAGCTGCTTCAATTAAAAAGTCATTTTGTTTCAAACACAACTATTGCCGCAATAGTCACTAATGCAGACTTGGATAAGTCAAAAATGAAAAAGGTTGCACAGCTTTCATCTAACGGTATTGCAAGAACAATCAGACCTGTAAATACATCTATGGACGGCGACACTGTATATGCACTTTCGTGCGGAAACGTCACCTCATCGAGCGATGTCGTTGGCACATTGGGAGCTCACGTTTTAGCAAAGGCTATTGAAAATGCTGTTTTGAAAACTGAACCGAGGTACGGATATAAAGCTGCGAAGGATTTTATTTAATTTAACAGTGATAGCTTTTTTACTTGAAGAAGCTTTAAAAAAATGTTAGAATTTGTCGTATAAAATCTATAATTGAAAAGAGCTGAAGGAAATGGAAAACTATTCAAAGAAATCAGTAAACAAATCTAAAAATCAAAACGGCAAAAAACCGCTCGATAAAAAGCTGATTGCTATAATTACAGCAGCTGTATTGGCAGTTTTAGTTGTAGTTGGTATTATAGCAGGTGTAGTTGTTCACAATAATAAGGACTCAAAGCCGTCTGAAAGTCAAGCACAGATGACTCAAAATCTTGACCAGACAGATTTAAACGATGCTTCAAGCACTCAGACTCACAGTGAGCCTGCACAGCCGACTGAAGAAGCAACAAAAGCTCCCGAGAATATAAAATATCCTCAAAAGCTCAACAAGGTTATGTATGTTACAGCATCAACACTCAACGTTAGAAAAGCACCCTCTATTGACTCAGAGGTTATTGCAAGATTCGCTGAGGGCAACGAGGCAAAGGTTGTAGGCCGTCATGACAAGGATTGGTATATAGTTGATATTAACGGTACAAAGGGCTACTGCTCAGCTGATTATTTATCGGATAAAAAGGGCGTTTCTGAAGTTAAAAACCCCGCACCCTATATGCTATATGTAAACAGAAAGCAGAATATTGTTACAGTCTACAAGAGGGATGCTCAGGGCAATTATACAATCCCCTATAAGGCTATGATTTGCTCAGTCGGAAACGAGCAGGGCGAAACTCCTTTAGGTACCTTTAACACAACTGACAGATATACATGGCGACTTTTGGTAGGCGGCGTTTACGGTCAATACGCAACAAGAATTACAGGTCATATTCTTTTCCACTCAGTACCCTATAACGCTGAGGATAAGGGTTCTTTAAATCCTGCTGAATACAATAAATTAGGCGTACCTGCATCACACGGATGTATAAGACTTACCGTGGCGGACGCTAAGTGGATTTATGACAACTGCCCTCCCGGAACACCCGTTAAGATTTACGATAGTGACAAGAAAGAGCCTCTTGCAAGACCGACTGCTCCTAAGATTGATTTAAACAGTCCTAATAAGGGCTGGGATCCCACTGATCCCGATCCTAAAAATCCTTGGAATAGATAGAATTAGAGCTTTATCTGGCATAATATATTGATTTTACCCCCTCGCTTATTTTGCAGAGGGGGTATGTCTATATTGTCATATTTTTTAGGCAAAGGCTTTTATATGTCTAATTGATATTAAAAATATTTATTTAATAGAATTTTGACGCAAAAATGCGATGATATAATACGAACATAGTTTATATATATTCCCTCCTCAATGTGAATCTTCGTTGTGGTTTATTCACATAAGAATTATATAAACTTTGGGGAAAGAGATTAACTTGTCATAGGGTTAATCTCTTATTTTTTATATAGGATATTTTATGTTATTTAGAAAAATTTAATTCCTCTAAATCACATATTAAATCATACACAGCATCTTCGCTCAAAACGCCTCTTTTTAAATTTGCAGGGAATAATCCTTTTTCGTCCGCTTCAAAATCCTTGAGCCAAGCTTCACTTTCATAGTATGCTATAAGCTCATTTATTTCATTAGACATATTTCTAAGGGCAATTTTGTCCTTTAATCTAACTGCTTCGAGAGCCATATTTAAGATTTTTTCCATCCTTATTATATTATCAAAATTATCCATTAAATCACAATCCCTTTAAGTGTTAATTTATTATACCATAAAATAGTTTTTTAAAACACTTTAATAAACTAATCGCAAGCTTGCTTCTTGACTGTTAAGGCGTATAAGTTTATACTATAATAGTTAAGTGTTTTTAAGTTATATCAATTTATTAAGCACGCTGTCTGCCGTTAATCGAGGGAAAAGCAAGGTTTTTCGGCTTAAAATCTTTGGAGTTTATGGAGGTTATATTAATGGATAAAAGATTTTATATCACAACTCCGATATATTATCCGTCAAGTGCGCTTCATATCGGCCACACATACTGCACAGTGGCAACAGATGTTATGGCTCGCTATAAGAGAATGACTGGCTATGAGGTCATGTTTTTAACAGGTACTGATGAGCATGGACAGAAGATTGAAACAAAGGCTGATGAGGCAGGAGTAACTCCTCAGGAATTTGTTGATAAGATTGTTGCTGCAAAGGGCGGCGTAAAGGATCTTTGGAAGCTTATGAATATTTCAAACGATCGCTTCATCCGCACAACAGACGACTATCACGTTGAGTCAGTTCAGAAAATCTTTAAAAAGCTCTATGATCAGGGCGATATTTATAAGGGCAAGTACACAGGCAAATACTGCGTACCTTGCGAATCCTTCTGGACAGAGAGCCAGCTCGTTGACGGTATGTGTCCCGATTGCGGCAGACCTGTCAAGGATGCTGAGGAGGAGGCTTATTTCTTCAAGCTTTCAAAGTATCAGGACAGAATCCGCAAGCTCTTAACAGAAACTGATTTCCTTGAGCCTAAGAGCCGTGTCAATGAGATGGTAAATAACTTTATCGATCCCGGTCTTGAGGATCTTTGCGTTTCAAGAACAAGCTTTAAATGGGGCATCCCCGTAACCTTCGATGACAAGCATGTTGTTTACGTTTGGCTCGATGCGCTTACAAACTATATCAACGCTTTAGGATATATGAATGAAAAGTATGATGACATGGACAAGTTCTGGCCTGCAGATGTTCACTTCGTAGGTAAGGAAATTGTAAGATTCCATTCAATCATTTGGCCCGCAATCCTTATGGCTCTTGATCTCCCGCTTCCTAAAAAGGTTTATGGTCACGGATGGCTGCTTTTAAACGGCGGAAAGATTTCAAAGAGTAAGGAAAATACAACTGTTAACGTAGTTGATCCACAAATACTTGCACAGAGATACGGCGTTGACGCATTGAGATATTATCTTATGAGAGAATTCCCATTCGGCAGCGACGGCAATTTCTCAAATGAGCTTTTGATTAACAGAATAAACATCGACCTTGCAAATACATTAGGCAACCTTGTAAGCCGTACAGCAGCAATGGTTAAAAAGTACTTTAACTCAACTCTCCCGACAGAGCAGGAGGCTGATGAAGCTAAGGATGCAGAGCTTATCGCAATGGCTTCAGAGCTTCACACTAAGTATGAAGCTTATATGGAAAAATATACATTCCAAAGCGCACTTACAGAGATTTTCAAGGTTGTTGACAGAGCTAATAAGTATATCGATGAAAACGAGCCTTGGGTTCTTGCAAAGAGCGAGGAGAATATGCCCAGACTTGCAAGAGTTATGTATAATCTTCTTGAAACAATCAGAATTTGTGCAGGTCATTTAACACCCTTCATGCCTGAAACAGCAAAGGAAATAACTGCAATAATCGGTGCGGAGGATACAACATGGGAAAACATCTGTACTTGGGGATCACTCAAGAGCGATGTTACTGTTAATGAAAATAAGATTCTTTTCCCAAGAATTGACCTTGAGAAGGAATTGAAGGAATTAGAGGAAATTGAGCTTGCAAGAAAGGAAGCAGAGAGAAAAGCAACGCTTCCCGAGGTGGAAACAGAGCCTATCAGCGAAGAAAAGGTTGATTTCGATACATTCTGCAAGAGCGATTTCAGAGTAGTTAAGGTTAAGGACTGCGTTCCTGTTAAGAAGAGCAATAAGCTATTAAAGTTTACTCTCGATGACGGTACAGACACAGACCGACAGATTCTTTCAGGCATAGCAATGTACTATAAGCCTGAGGATTTAATTGGAAAAACACTCGTAGCAATCGTCAACCTGCCCCCGAGAAAGATGATGGGACAGGAGTCTAACGGTATGCTTCTGTCAGCGGTACACACCTCATACGGTGAGGAAAAGCTGCAGCTTGTAATGCTCGACGATTCTTTCCCTGCAGGTGCAAAGCTCTGCTAAAATTAAAAAATAACGACAAAGCTCCTAAAACATTTAGTTTTAGGAGCTTATTTTTATTTGAAACGCTGGATTTTTCTTTATGCGGTTGATATAATGAGGATAAACAAAACGGAAGGAGAAAAGCACATGAGTGAAGTAACAAACAGAACGCTTAAAAATGTTCTGATTAAAAAAATATCAAAAAGAGAAATCAAGCAGGGACTTTCTATAAGACTTGAAACTGAACAGAGAATTCTTGTCAGTGCTGTAATTGATTTGGCACTTGACCTTGTAAGTGATAAGCTAGAAAACGGAAGAATTAATAAGGCTTATCTTGCGGTAGTTCTAAGACGACTTGAAGATTTTATACTTTTCAAATTTCGCTCCGGTGACGCAGCAAGAGTTGTTAATTTTTGTGAAGGCGTAGAAGATGGCGATGATATTGAGCTTAGTGAGTGGATGGATTCTAAGCTGAGCATTTTGCTCAATCATGTGCCGCATCTCATTGTACATACTGATGCAAAAGAGGATTTAAATGCCTGCAGCGAGGAGGCAAATGAGATAGGTGAGCTTTTCGACAGTATCGAGGAGCTTACAGAGCATGAGATTGTTTACAATCAGATTGCAGCACTTGCTGCAGATATAAGCCTTCAAAAGGTTCTGGCGGATGATGAAAACGAGGATACAGAAAATGTCGGCAAATTAAATCTTGCATTTGTAGGAATATACGAGGACGAAAAAAAGGCTACAGCTCAAATTGTTGCGAAGATATATAAGTGCTTAGGTTTATTAGAGCATAATAATATTTTAATCGCACAGCGCAAGGATTTAATCGGCGACACAGTCGAGGAGACAGAGAAAAAGACAAAGAAATATATTGAGGATGCAGAGGACTGTACGCTTTATCTCCCTGAGTTTGACGATATGGTAGAGCTTGTTGCTATAAATGAAAATGATAAAGCAAGCGTGAATCTTATACTAAACGCCATGGCGTCGCAGGATAATATAGCTGTAATAGTATCAGCATATGCGGAGAACCTAAATACAATCTTTAAAGATTACGAGGAATTTTATCTTTGCTTTAGACGTGCTGTTGATTTTTCCGACAATAACTAATTTTGCACAAAAGCAGTTCCGAATTTTCGGCACTGCTTTTTATTATAATCTAAATATAGAAATATGTTAAATGCTAATAGATAAAGGCACATATGCGGTGATGTGCTTTAAAATAAAAATGAGGAGGAAATAAAATGGATTTATCAAATCCCTTAAACGTATGGTGGCTTGTGATGGTTATTCTCAATGCTATGAGCGTTATTACATATGCGGTGCTGTGTGTAATGTCAATTAAACGCGATAAGCTTGAGCCGGAAAACAGGAGATACAAGACTATTATGCGTTGTGCAGGAGCAATATTTGTATTTGTTTCAATGTATCGCTCTATTTTTGTAAGCAGTTATCCAAACAGGCTGACATGGTTTGATTCAATGCTTAACAGTCCGCTAATTATAAGATTCCTTGCTACGTTTGCAGAGCTTTCGTTCGCAGTTCTTGTAATGGTGCCGATTCTCCACATCAATAAGGAGAACCCGTTAAAATGTGAGTTTGCAAAAAGCGGATTCGGCTCTTTTCTAATCTATAAGCTTCCGTATGCTGCATTTATATGTCTTTTTACAGCACAGTTTTGTGCATATGGAGGACTTTTTACACAGCATTTAACCCTATTCGCCATTGAGGAAACGCTGTGGGCATTGGGCTTTTTCTCAGTTCTTCCAGCAGCAATCGTTCAGGGCAGGGATATTTTTAAAAATCACAAGGGCGAGAGGGAATACAGATTAGTAAAGGCTGCGTTGTTTGTGCTTTGCCTTTACACAGTGGGATATTTAATATATCAGTTCGGATTTTCACTTCCATTTACATACTATTCTCAAATTCCGTCTGACCTATTAAAAAATCATCTTACTATTGCTGAGGGCGCAAGGCTTGCACTTTATAAGTTCAGCGCCTGTCGTGACTTCGATACTTGGGGAGGAATTGGCTTCTTTATTTGGCATTCAGGCTATTTCAGCCTCTGCACATGGATGAATATTCTCTTTGCATCAGCACCGAGAAAGTTAAAGAGATAGTTCAAGGTAAAATAAAAAAGTACCGAGGAGTAAAATCTTCGGTACTTAATATTTAAGGAGATATTATGAAGCATAAAATGAGATTAAACGACGAGCCTTTTTATAAGATTAAGGACGGCACAAAAACTATTGAAATGCGTCTTTTCGATGAAAAAAGACAAAGAATAAATATCGGAGATGAGATTGAATTTGCACGACAGAAAAATGAGAGCGAAAAGATAAAAACAAAGGTTATTGCACTTCATAGATTCAATAGCTTTAAGGATTTGTATGAAAATTTAGACATAATAAAATGCGGTTACAGCGATAGCGAAAAAGAGAAAGCTAGCTATACCGATATGGAAGAATACTACCCAAAAGAAAAGCAAGAGCAGTACGGCGTAGTCGGGATTGAGATTGAGAGAATATAAAAAAAGGACTGATTATCAGTCCTTTTTCTTTATGCCGCAATATGGAAAACAGGACTGAGATCGCTCCCAGCCCTGCTTTCTTTCTTCTAAACCCTTTTTATAACTGCAGTTTAGATTTTATATTAAATATATGAAAAAATTTATCTTTAAAAGAATTAATATTTAGGCAAAAAAATCAATCTGCCCATATTTTGGGCAGATGTTTGTTTTGTTTATGGAGATTTTTGTCGCATATTACTATAATAAAAATATATTGATAGCCAAATATCGATAAGATAAATTCGGTAAAACTTTAATTAAACATAGAATTTTTCCTTGGCGGATAGCTGAATAATTCTTGTTACAAATTCAGCGTCCTTTTTCATACCGGTTTCTGCCCACTCACATATCATACCGACTGTGCCGTGTGCATAAAATCTTGCTATGATGTCCCTGCTGTCCTCTGAAATATTTAATCTAAGGCAGTTTTCTTTAGCGGCATCTATTAGATATTGCTTGTAATATAAAACTAGTATCTGCCTTAATGAGCCGTGACCGATACATCTTAACATATGAGTATAGAATGTTTTCTCTTGTTTTAAGTGCTTGCACAGGGCCGAAACGCTTAGAGCTAGATCCTTATCCTTTTCAAAAGGGGCGAGAACAGGCTTAACTTCTGAAGAAAAAATAAATTCAATCACTTCATATTTATCCTTGAAGTAATAATAAAATGTGTTGCGGTTAATAGAACAGCGTGTTGCAATTTCAATAACCGATATTTTTTCAAAATCCTTTTCGCAAACCAGCTCCTTTGTACTCGAAACAATCGCTTGCTTTGTTATTTCTGAAGCAGACACGTTATCACCCTTTCTAAAATTATATTGATAATATATAAGTTTCTAATAATTATATAAAATTTTTTAAGTATTTTCAATAGTTTGGAATCAATTACACTAGGATGAAAGTGTAATTTAATATATTTTAGGAGGATTCAAAAATGAGTAAAACATTAGAAAAGAAAAAGCCTAACATTGATATTTTTGAAAAATGGATAATGTTTACGGCAGCTATCACAGGCATGGCTATTTTATCAGCCTTTTATCCGGTATGGGGTAATATACCGCTGATTGTATTACCCTCAATCTTTGTACTTGTTTTTTCAAAGCCCGTTTTCTTTGAAAAGATGAAGCTGACAACACTTGTCACAATGCGAATCGTTACAGTTTTTGCTGCATTGAGATTCTTTAACCCTGAAGCTTATGTTGATATGATCCTTTTGGCTCTTATCGTAAACATTTTGGAAGCAACCTTTACAGACCTTTTAAAGGCAAAGAAAATCTGCAATGCTATTTCTGGCTTTGCGCTTGCAGCTGCAGTTGCAACACTTGATGGTCATTGGTTCGTAGAAGGTGCATTAATTGAAGGTACGGATTACTACACAGTAACAGGCGTTAAGGTAGCAGTTACAATCTGCTTTATCTTAGCTTACACACTTTGGAACTGGATTTTTGTAAGCAACGAGTTCAGCGATTCAGTTGCACTTATGCATGTAGGCTTCCTTTCAGCTCCCATTATCGGTTCTATCTGTACTTTGGGACTCGGCTCATTCGGCGGCTTCGGCATGTGGCTTCTTTTAAGAGCAAACTCACTTGCAATCGGCGGTTGGCTACAGATCGGTGCTAAGGATTGGTTCGAGGTTCAGTACGCAGATTCTAAGTTCTCTAAGTTTGTCGCATGGACTAAGAAGCCCTCTTCACAGGTTGTCTTTATGATAATAAACTTAGCTCTTATAGCAGCTTGCTTCATTATCACATTCCAAAACGGCGGATTACACTATGAGCTTCCTGAGTTCTTCGCAAACTCAAGATTTGCTTAATTTAAGAAAAAAATCCTTTTTAAATAACAGTAATAAGTAATATTTGGGCAGCAGCCCGGAACAGGAGACGCATATGAAAGATTACGATGTAATTATCATCGGTGCAGGTAACGGAGGATTGGCGGCAGCGGCTACGCTTGCTGAAAAAGGCAAAAAGATTATCCTCTTTGAAAAGCACAATATACCGGGCGGCTGTGGAACAAGCTTCCGCAGAGGTCGCTTTGAATTTGAAGTTGCACTGCATCAGTTAAGCCACATGGGTACACCCGAAAAGCCAGGTCCGCTTCGTGAACAGTTCAGACGCTACGGAATTGAGGACGAAATTGAATGGATTCAGATAAAAGAGCTTTACAGAGTTAATTTCCCTGACGGAACAGGAATCAGTATCCCTGTAGGCAGAGAGGAATGCACAGAGTTTTTGTGCAAGCAATTCCCAGAGGATGCAGAGAATATCAAAAAGTATTTTGATACAGTTTATGAATTCTGCGCACAGGCAAGAGCCTTTATGGCAAAAAGCCAGCAGAGCGTAGGTGAGCCTAACGAGCTTAAAAAATTCATTATGAAAAAGGGATTCCCGAAGCTCTATCCCTGCCTTGCAGAGTATGGTCTTAAATCCTCTTACGAGGTTTTGACAGAATTTTTCCCGAACAATCAGAAATTACAGCTTGCACTCAATGTTTACTGGTGCTTTATGGGTATGCGTCCCGACCGTTTCCCGTGGTCAATACTTGCACAGTGTACAAACATCTATATGGAGGATAAGCCTTACTACTTAAAGGGTACCTCAATGATGATGAATCAGGCTATCGCAGAGGCTGCAAAGCGTATGGGCGGAGTTATCCAGATGAACTGCGGTGTTAAAAAGATTATTGTAGAAAACGGCAGAGCAGTCGGCGTTATAGATGAAAACGGAGAGGAATACAGAGCTAAGAAGATTATCTCTAACATTTCTCCCATTGCAACCTACGGACATTTAATGGATCAAGAGGATGTACCTGAGGCAGCAAGAGAATATTTAAAGCCCTACTCAGTAGGTATTTCAGCTATTACCTGCTTCATAGGTCTTGACTGTACTCCCGAGGAAATCGGCTTTACAACATCATTTACACTCAATTACAAGAGCCTTGATGCGAATAAGGACTATATGAACGCCTACAAGCTTTTACCAGAAACAGATCCGCTTGTTGCAACCTGCTACACAGTTGACGACAGAGAGGTTTCTCCTTTAGGAACATCAGTCATTACAGCAGGTACTCTTAAATACGGTGCAGAGTGGGAGAAGCTTCCGCCTGAAAAGTATTATGAGATGAAGTACGAGGCAGGCAGACGAATCGTAGCTCGCCTTGAGGAGCTTTATCCCGGCTTTACAGATCACATCGAAGAGATGGAGATTGCAACTCCCTTAACTCATATGAGATATTTAGGTCACCCCGGCGGTGCTATTTACGGATATGAGCAGGATTTAAGACAGTCTGTATTCTTCTTCCCGAGTGAGAGCAAGATGGATGGACTTGAATTTGCGAGCGGCTGGGTAAGTGCCTGCGGCTTCGGTCCTAACTATACATACGCTGATAAAATAGCAACTAAGGTTGCGCAGGAGGTTTAATATGAGCAAACCAATTAAAGAAACCTTACTTAGCACCCTTGTGCATGGCGAAGAGGTTCTCGAATCAATAGAAGTTTTAAGAAAGACAGCTGCAGACCAGCTTGACGGCAAGAATACGGTTAAAGAAACTATGGATAATCTTCATCCTAAAAAGTTGATGCTTGTCGTAACAGCTATTTTCGATACAAATAAAAATGCAAAGGTATTTCACCTTTCATCTAAAAATGGATACCTGCCGCCTTTTGAGGCAGGACAGTATCTCAATATTTTTACAGTTATTGACGGTGTAAGAACAAGCCGTCCCTATTCAATCAGCTCATCTCCCAGACAGAGAGCTTATTATGAAATCACAGTTGCAAGAGCAAAGGGCGGCTTTGTTTCTGACTATATGCTTGATAAGGTTAAGGTCGGCGATGAGTTTGAGGCTTCATGCCCCGCAGGCGTATTCCATTTTAACCCCGTTTTCCATTCAAAAAAGATGCTTCTTTTGGGCGGCGGCAGCGGAATTACACCATTTATGAGCATGACTAGAGAGGTTCTTGAGGCAGGACTTGACCGTGATATAGTTTTAATCTACGGCTCAAGAAATCCTGATGCAGCACTCTTCCACGAGGAGCTTATGAAGCTCAGCTCTGAGTTTGAAAATTTCAAATACAACCTTGTTGTATCAGAGCCAGACGATAATTGGCAGGGAGAAAAGGGCTTTATTACAGATGAATGCATTAAAAAGCTCTGCCCCGACTACATGGAAAGAACAGCTTATATCTGCGGACCTGAGATTATGAACGCCTTTTGTGTTGAGCAGCTTGAAAAGCTCGGCGTTAAGCACAAGAATATTAGGCGTGAGATGTTTGGCGCAGCGAAGGATATTACAAAGGAAGCAGGCTGGCCCGACAGCTTAACAGGCGAGGAAATCTTCGAGATTAAGGTCGGCGATAGGGTTATTCCTGCAAGAGCTAACGAAACAGTTCTGTGCGCACTTGAAAGAGCTGGCGTGAGAATGAACGTATGCTGCAGAAGCGGCGAATGCTCACTTTGCAGAGTTCAGTTAATTAGCGGAAATGTATTCCTTTCAAAGGGCATGATGCTCAGAAAGGCTGACGAGCAGTATGGCTATATCCATTCCTGCAAGAGCTATCCTATATCAAATATTGAGATTGGACTTTAAAAAATAAAGAGGTGCGGATAATGGGATTCTTTTTTGAGAATTATACAGTTTTAAATGTTGTTTGCGCTATTCTTCTCATCGCAGGTCTTATTTTACTAAATGAGATTACAAGAAGAAGTAAGATTGCCTCTGCAATTATCTATGGTGCAGTTCCTGTTGTATTCTTCACTCTGCTTATATTGGGCAAAATGGGAGTTATCAATGATATTGGTTCACCATCAACACAGACATGGTTCGGTACTGTTAAAACAGTTTCAGCACTCTTGGGCGTATGGGGCTTCCTTTTGATAAGACATACAAAGCTCGGCAATACAAAATTTACAGTTATTTTCCCTGTAACAATTCTCGCTATCAATATCTGTGAGGCAGTTTACAGAGATATAGAGGTCTATATGACCTATAAGACACTCACAGTCGATGAGGGCGGCTTAAGCCTTCTCGGCGGCTACTGGAATCTCTTCAATGCAGCAGCAGGCGTGCTTCTGCTTTTGACAATGACAGGCTTTATGGGCATTAAGATTGCCGATACAAAATCAAGAGATATGGTTTGGGCAGATCAGCTTTGGTTCTGGATTATCGCTTATGACGTTTGGAACGCAGCATATTGCTATAACTGCATCTCAACAAGAGCTATGTACACAGGCATCACACTTCTCATCTCCTGCACAGTTGCAGAGTTTGTTATTAAGCGTGGTATCTGGCTTCAGCACAGAGCTCAAACTCTCGCTATTTTCGGTATGATTTCACTTGCATTCGATTACAGTGCAACACCTGCATTCAACATCGTTGCTACATATGATCCGAAAGCATGGGGCGTACTTTCAGTCGCTGCCTTCGCAGTCAACCTCGCAGTATTCGTTTACATGATTTACAAGGTTATTAAGACTAAGCGCAACCCCTATTCAGGAGAGCTTTACACAGACCTTTCAGCTTACCAGAGAAATATGGAAGCTAACGGTTTATAATTTAAGACACCTACAAATTTTTTCTGTACACGCAAGGAAGCACCTCGGGATTATTCCTGAGGTGCTTCCGCTTTATAAAAGGATTGAAGCACAGCTGCAATAATACAGCTGTGCTTCTAAGCTATTAGTGGAGGTTTGTTTTATTATTTACGGTATAGATTAACCTGCTCTTCGAGCCAATCGCAAACAGCGTCGACACCCTCGCCTGTCTTGGCACTTATCGGGAAGAACTTTAATTTGGGATTTCTCTCTAAAGCAAACTCCTTAACCTTATCCATGTCAAAATCGAAATAGGGGAGAACGTCAATCTTATTTATTATAACTGCATCTGCGACTGTGAACATAAGGGGATATTTTAAAGGCTTGTCGTGGCCCTCGGGTACTGAAAGAATAACTAAATTCTTCATAGCACCTGTATCAAATTCAGCGGGGCAGACAAGGTTTCCGACATTTTCGAGAATGGCTAAGTCAACATCATCAATGCCCAATTCTCTTATGCCCTGTCTTGTCATATCTGCGTCTAGGTGACACATTCCGCCTGTGTGAAGCTGAATAGACTTGACTCCTGTTGTCGCAATAGTCTGCGCATCGACTGAGGAATCTATATCAGCCTCCATTACACCGATTCTCATTTTATCCTTGAGCTTGGGGATTATGCTCATGAGAGTGGTTGTCTTTCCGCTTCCGGGTGATGACATAATGTTTAAAAGGAAGGTACCCTTTTGCTTTAATTCATCTCTCAAACGGTCAGCGTCGGCATTATTGTCTGCAAAAATGCTCTGCTTGATTTCAATTACTTTAATTTCATCCATCATAAATCAATTCTCCATTTCTGCTCTATACGCAAATGATTTCTTTTATTAAAAGCTCTCGGCCGCTCAATGCCGTCAGCTTTTCACTGCCGCATTTTGGACATTTAAGGTCGCACGCCTTGCCGTTAAATTCCTCACCGCAATCGCTGCATTTGCATATGCCGGGGACAATTTCCAATTCAAGCTCAGTGTTTTCCATAAAGGTTTTATATACGGCAGCGGGATAGCATTCCTCAAGGTAGTGGGGGAGAGCCCCTGAAAGCTCTCCGACCTGTAAAACTACCTTATCTACTCGTTCAATATTTTGTTCTTTTACAATCTTTTCGATGGTCTTTACCATCGCACTTAAAAGACCTAATTCATGCATATTTAGTCTTCCTTCTTTGTAATTGCGTGGGTTGCGATTCTGCTTGTTCTCTTAACAGCGTACTTGGCGACCTCAAACGGAAGCTGCTCAAACTTGGGTGCAAATTCGTTGTATTTTCTCACTAGATGAATAGCGTCGAACTTACACTTAGTTGTACACTGACCGCAGCCTATGCACATATATTCGTCAACCTGAACAGCACCGCAGCCGAGGCAGCGTTCTGTTTCTTTTTGAACCTGCTCCTGAGTAAAGGTTACACGGTTATCCTTAAAGCTTCTCTTCTTTGCGGCGGTGTGACCTGCTCGCTGTCTGGGAGTAGTGTCGAAGGACTCAACGATGATATTGTCCTTATCAAATGCGTGATATTCACGTCTGTCGCGGCCGAGTGTGAGTGATTGACCTTCATTTACAAAGCGGTGGATAGAAATTGCACCCTGCTTGCCTGCTGCGATAGCATCGATTGCAAAGCGAGGACCTGTGAATGCGTCGCCGCCTACGAAAATATCAGGCTCATTTGTCTGATAAGTAAATCCGTCTGCTTTTGCTCTGCCTCTGTCAATCTCAACCTTAGAGCCGTTTAAGAGGTCCCCCCAAACTATTGACTGACCGACTGAAAGAAGAACATAGTCAGCAGGAACTGTGATTGTATCGTCTTCGTCATATACTGGATTGAATCTCTTATTTTCATCAAATACTCTTATACACTTTTTAAATACAACAGCCTTGACCTTGCCGTTTTCTGTGAGAATTTCCTTAGGACCATAGCCGTTATTTATTGCGATATTTTCTTCGAGTGCCTCATCAATTTCCTCTTCGAGAGCGGGCATTTCCTCACGGGATTCAAGGCAGTACATATTGACTGTCTGTGCAGCTGTTCTTGTGGCACTTCTTGCTACGTCTATTGCAACGTTGCCGCCGCCGATTACAACTACATTGCCGCAAAGAGCGGTGTCCTTGCCTAGATTCATATCTCTTAAGAAATCAACGCCTGCAATAACGCTGTCTGCATTCTCTCCGTCAATGCCTAACTTTCTGCCGCCCTGAGCGCCGATAGCAACATAGAATGCCTCAAAGCCTTGCTTTCTAAGCTCATCTAGAGTTATATCCTTGCCAACCTCAACGCCTGTTTTAAACTGGACTCCGAGTTCTTTTAAAATATCGATTTCTGCGTCTACGATATTCTTTTCGAGTCTAAAGGCGGGGATACCGAGTGTGAGCATACCGCCCAGCTTTTCCTGCTTTTCAAATACTGTTACTTTATAGCCGTCAACAGCTAAATAGTATGCACATGAAAGACCTGCGGGACCTGCACCGACAACAGCTATATGCTTTGTGTATTCGTGAGCCTTTGTCGGTACAAAGCGAGTTTCTTCATTTAAATCCTGCTCAGCGATGAACTTCTTAATCTCGTCGATTGCAATAGGCTCATCAATATCGCCTCTTGTGCAGGCTGATTCACAGCCTCTGGGGCAGATTCTTCCGCAGACTGCGGGGAACGGGTTTTCCTTTTTAATAAGTTCAAGAGCTTCCTTGTATCTCTTCTGAGATGCTAGCTTAATGTAGCCCTGAACTGCGATATGTGCTGGACAAGCTGTTTTACACGGTGATGTACCCTCGTCAGCTACATCCTTTCGATTCTCTCTGTAGTCAACGTTCCAGTCCTTTTCGCCCCAAACATGGTCTGTGACCTTGGGATAATGCTTCTCTTCAATGGGCTTTTTAGAACAGAGCTTTTGTCCCAATTTAAGGGCGTTTGTAGGACAATTTTCAACGCACTGACCGCAGGCTACGCACTTGTCTTTATCAACCTGTGAAACGTAGTTTGAACGTATTGCATCTGGTGCATTGAACATAGTTGCAACTCTCATGGCGAAGCAGGAGCATGAACAGCAGTTGCAGATAGCAGCACTTTCACCTAAGCCCTCGATGTTGGGCATCTGGTGCATAAGTCCGTTTTCTTCAGCCTTTTTAAGAAGCTCCTCAACCTCTTGCCTTGTTACCTGTCTTGCTCTGCCTGTTTTAATATAGTATTCAGCGCCTGTGCCTAGCTGTATGCACATATCATGCTCAAGATGTCCGCATCCCTGACCTAATACTCGGCGTGACTTTCGACATGAGCAGTCTGAAACGGAATATGTATCATATTTATCAAGATAATAGGAAATCTGCTCATATGGGGTGCATTGAGAATCGCTCGGTATGGCAGTTTCAATCGGGACAACTCTCATCATACCTGTACCCATAGGAAGATTAGGCGCAATGTTTGAAATTCTGATTCTTGTGTATTCCTCAAAAGCCTTGCCTATCTGCGGAAATTCTGCGAGCTGCTGCTTGTTGTTAACCATCATCTCAAGAATGCCCGGTGCGAAAATCTGAACCATGAATCTCTCGACACCATCTTCATCGTGGTATGCCTTGCATACGCCGATGACTGCAAGCTCCATTAAAAGACGATGAGTTTCTTCAATACTTTTACCACATTTCTTCGCAACGTACTCAACAGTTCTAGGCTTTCTAAGCCCCAATGTTAAAGCGACATCAGCGAGTTCATCCGATACAACACATTCGAGAGCGTAGTATTCGGGTGCATTTTCATCGATGGTGTTAACCATACCTGTAAGTCCGCCGACCATATGGCAGAGCTTAACTATCTTTGGTCTAAGTGCCATCAAAAACACTCCTTTCAATTTTACCTTTTAGACGTTTATTTTTTATATGCCCTGATTAGAGTACTGCAGAAATCTGCAATCCTTTTTCCGGCATATTTTTTATACGCTGGATCATCACCGCCTATAAGAGCAAGCTTTTGTATAAGCCCTGAAAGGGAATCGAAGGAATTATAATATATAATTTCACTCTCGATACCCGTGCAGACTGTTCCGTCTGCCTTGCCCTTTTCAATCGCCTTTGCAAATGGTCCTGAGCCAGGCTTGTATGGGATAATGTAGCTGTCCTCGATAAATTTTGCCTTGCCTGTTCTGTAGAGATATGTTTGAGCCTCGTGATAGAATATAAGCTCGTTTATGCTCGTGAAATAAAGGTCCGCATAACCTCTTATAATAATTTCCATCTGCTCAATTCCGCTTTTTTCTTCGTATCCTGCCTTGCTTGAAAGAAGAGCTATGCTCCTTTTACTTTTTTCCCAAAACAGCAGCAGAGCGTTTACAACTAAATCTGCTTTAGTGTCAAAATAACGAAAAACAGTTCTCTCCGTAAGACCTGCACTTTTAGCAATATCGGCAATTTTACTGTTGTCTATGCCTTTTTCGATAAAGCTTTCAAGAGCGACCTTTACGACGTTCTCCATATTTTTTTCTTTTCTTGTCTTTGCCATATTAATTTCCTCTGTTCACACACAAAATGTCAGTCCAACTGACAAAACCTATATCAATATTATACAATATGCATATAATAATTTCAAGATACAATAAAAATATATTGATAATAATTTAATAATTAATACTTTTGAAACAAATTTATGTAAAAAGGGAAAAAGAAATCCCTTGAAAAATGAATTTCAAGGGACAAAGCTTTTTATCTGTAATTTTCTTCAAAGATTAGCTGTGCTTTTTTGACGAAATAATTTGATTTATCGTAGTCTATATTAATTTCATCGAGAGCCGCAATCAGCTTTTCTACTGTGTCAAGCGAGCCTTTTTCTTCAACCTCGACTAAGAGGTACTTGTTATTTACATACTGTATACATATGCCTAAATCGCCTTTTTCATATGTCTGTATTTGTGCGTCTATAGAAAGAAGCTCTTTATAGCCGAGCATTGCAAGAAATGCTTTTGCATCATCGAGTGAAAGTATCTCTAAGTCGACCTTTTGCTGGCTTAGGATTTCTCCTTTTTTATTGAAGAGCTTTTTCTTCAAAGTTAAAAAATTTTTTGTAAGCTCATCGTCTATATGGCGTCTAATTAAAATACAGTCCTTTATAATATCCAAAATGTCGCTTTTTAAATCTGTATCATTTTTGATGTAATAGACATCGGATAATGTGAATTTCTCTGTAAGATGAAAGCCCTGCGACAATAAAATCTCGACAAGTGAGGGCAGCTGTGTATTTATTTTAACGGTGATTTCATTTGAATTATCCATAATTTAAGCCTCCTATATTTATATATTAAATGTATCACAAAGTCAGTAATTCTTCAATAAAAGAGAGGTATATGTTTATTTATAATGAAAAGACTATTAACTTATGATATAATTAAAAATTGGGCGAAACGAGAAAGGAGAGATGAAATGGAAGATTTATTGATGGATGGCTCACAGAGCAGTATGCGTGAAAATGAATTCATAAGAGCATATAATACACTTTGTTCAGATGATAAAAAGGAAGAAGAACAATATTTTTGGCACGGCAAGGATAAGGGCATGAGTGCAGAGGAGTTCTTCGAGATTAATAAAGACGGCGCACAGATGAATATTCCAAGCGCACTTTGTGATTTGGGCTATTGCTATGAATGTGCAATAGGCACTCAAATGGATATGGAAAAAGCATTTCAAGCGTATAAAAGGGCTGCTGAGCTTGAGGACGCAGTCGGACTTGAAAGCGTAGGCAGATTCTATGAAAATGCAATAACAGTCGAAAAGGATCTGCAAAAAGCATTTACATTCTATGAAAAAAGTGCCAATAGAGGTGACGGAGTCGGAATGCTGCGCTTGGGCTGCTGCTATTTAAACGGCATAGGCACAAAGACGAATGAGGAAACAGCATTTGACTTATTTGTTAAATCAGCATATTTTGGATGTATAGGCGCAGTAGAAAAAATTAAATATTGCCTAAAAAAGGGGATAGGTGTCAAGCGAGATAAGCAAAAAGCAAATGAGCTTGATAAAATCGTATCTCAAAACTGCGCAGTTGATGCCATGAATGTTCTAAAGGAGCTTTATAAAGAACACGGCATAATGTGACATAAAAGGACTTTTAGTCTTGAATCACATTAAAAAGAATGTTAAAATAATTTGTAGAATAAATCCCATATGGGATTATATATAGGAGGAGATACCAATGTTCACAAGTCTTATTGAAACTTTAAAGAAGAATCCTCGCAAGATCGTTTTCACAGAGGGTCATGACGCACGTATTTTAGAGGCTGCTGCTCGCCTTAATGCAGACAAGTTCCTTACACCTGTTCTTGTAGGTGATGTTGATACAGTTAAAGCAGAAGCTCAAAAGGGCGGCTTCGATATAGAGGGCGTTGAAATTCTTGATCCCGCAACATATGCAGGCATGGATGAAATGGTTGCAAAAATGGTTGAGCTTAGAAAGGGCAAGATGACTGAGGAGGAGTGCCGTGCAAACCTCTTAAAGGGCAACTACTTTGGTACAATGCTCGTTAAGATGGGCTATGCAGATTGCCTTCTCGGCGGTGCTACATATTCAACAGCAGATACAGTTCGTCCTGCTCTCCAGCTTATCAAGACAAAGCCCGGTTCATCACTTGTTTCTTCATGCTTCGTAATGGTACGCGGCGATGAGAAGATTGTTATGGGTGACTGCGCAATCAATATCTCATATGAGGATAGACTTGACAGAGAGGGCAATGTAGTTAAGAAGGCATCAGAGCTTCTTGCAGAGGTTGCAGTTGAAACAGATAAGACAGCTAAGACCTTTGGTGTTGATCCCAAGATTGCTATGCTTTCATTCTCAACACACGGCTCAGGCAAGGGACCGATGGTCGATAAGGTAAGAGAGGCTACAGAATTTGTAAAGGCTAACCACCCCGAAATTAAGATTGACGGCGAAATGCAGTTTGACGCAGCTGTTTCTCCTGTTGTCGGTCAGCTCAAGTTCCCCGGCTCAGAGGTTGCAGGCTACGCTAATACATTCATCTTCCCCGAAATCCAGTCAGGCAATATCGGCTACAAGATTGCTCAGCGTCTTGGCGGCTATGAGGCTTACGGTCCAATTCTTCAGGGACTTAATGCTCCTATCAACGATCTTAGCCGTGGCTGCAATGCAGAGGAAGTTTACAAGATGTCAATCATCACAGCAGCTCTCGCATAAGATACGAAAAATAAATAACGAAGAGCCAATCGAGATAAATCGGTTGGCTCTTTTTGCATATAAAAAGCTGAACGTGAAAAAAGTCAGCTTAATTCAATTCTTAGTTTATTTAGATTCCTTTTCTTTCTGCTCCTTTTTAACATCTTTAGAAACAACAGCCAATGAGCCGCCCATTTGAATGATACCGCCGAAAAATACAATTATAAGGCTGAGTGCAACGCAGAGACCACCCGTTGTTAAAGCCGCAGAGATAATCAAAAGAAGACCTTGAATAATTAAAACAATTCCGCCGAAACGCTGGCTCTTTTTCCAAGAGTTCTCGTCCTTCATGCTCCACGGTGTACGAAGACCTAAATATGAATTCATACGAACCTTTGGCATGATATTGCCCATAATAACCATCATAACGCCGAGTGCAATAAATAAAGTTTTATAGATGTCGAAGGAAAGCTCATCAACGGACTTAAAGCCCTTAAAAGCAACAATAAGCAAAATGATGTTTAAAAGACTGAAAAAAGCTAAAAGAGCTGTACCGACTGTGTAAATAATTTTTACGTTGCCCTCGTTGCCGTTATGTTCCTTAACTGAGCCTTTAGCCATAAAGGGGACTAAAAGACCAAAAAGCAGTGAAACAATGGGGAAGATAAGAACGTTGAATTTGCTTGCCATGCCATTTTTGTTTAAAATTAAATTAAGCCCTGCGACTGCGGGGAACTCATTTGGCAGGAAGAAAAGTGAGATACCGCTTATTAAAAGAGGGAAAATCATAAGAATAATGAATATAAGTTTTTTATTTTTCATTTTTGTCACCCTTTAAAGTATTTATCCAAACTATTGCCTCGTCTAAAATCGTGAGATTTAATTCATAGTAGATAAAGTTTTTATATTTTGTTTCGTAGATTAAATCCGCCTTTTTGAGCTTTGAAAGATGATATGAGAGTGCCTGCGGCGTCATATTAAGTTTTTCTGCAAGCTCGCCCGAGTTGATTTTTCCTTTTTTAAGCTCCGTCAGAATTTTGCGCCTTGTATCATCCGCAAGTGCCGACAGAACTGAACTTATAGCCAAAATCTCATCTCCAATCTAGAACCTATTTAAAGCTTTCTTTAAATAGAATATACTCCCGAGGATTATAAAAGTCAATAGCTATTTAAAATATTTTTGAAATAGATAGCGAAAGAAAAAGCCATGTACAAAGAAGTACATGGCTCAAATTTTTAAAACTCCCAATCATCAAAATCTCTTTTAACGATTTTAATATCCTTTTGGGCGACGCAGTTGAAATCTTCTTTTAGAATATCAGCGTCAGGGGTGTTGCCCTTTAACCATTCAATTATAGCCTTGGGAAGGTTTACCCCAGCCGCGTGTGTGAATGGGTAGCCTCCGCCGAAACGAGCGTTCATATCTATAACATAAAAGTTGTTCCCGTCTACGAAAACGTCAACGTCGAGGTTAGCTCTATGCTTTAAAAGTTTTGAGAGCTGTTCGCCGATTTCCTTTAAGGGCTTGCTGTTTATCGTAATTGCACAGTCTGTTTCGCCCGAACGCATAGCATACTTTTTCTTTGCGACAGTTGTAATGTAATTGCCGTTTAAGTCGTTTATGACATCTAATCCGTATTCCCTGCCCTTTAATTTTTGCTGGATAATAACATCATTTTCAGGATCGTCAGCACTAAGATATTTAAGGCTGGAATTTTTTATTGCTCTTTTAACTTTTTTGTAAAAGATTAAAAGCTCCTCAATATTGTCAGCCTCAAAGACGAACTTGGAGCTAGTACCCCAGCGTGGCTTAACAATTAGCGGATAGGTAATATTGCCTTGAGCTATGCTTTGCCTTGCCTGCTCTACCGATGTAAAGGTGAGAGGGGACGTGAACCCATGCTCATTTAAAAACTCATTAGCCTTTAGCTTATCATTGCACAATTCGATTATTTTAAAATCAGATATAACAAGCTGAGTACCAATCTTGTTAAAGTCCTCTGAGTGCTTCGAGAGCATAGAGAGGTCAGAATCGAAAAGCGGTATAATGGCATCAATTTTATTATCCTTACAGTAGTGCAGCAAAAACGGTATATACTCGCTGTCGTATATAAGCGGAGTTACAACTGTTTCATCTGCTGCCAAAAAAGCAGGAGTTGAAGCCGAACTGTTTGCGACGTGAACCTTGCCATCGCTGCCTAAAGCCTCTTTAAAGTATTCTACTAGATAGCTCATGCGTCCTACGGATGTAAATAAAATATTCATTACTAAACCTCCTATGCAATATTTTATTATTAAATAAATTATTTTTTACCTGTCATATATTCATGCTCTGCCTTAAGCTCTGCGAATAGGGCAGGGACAGTCCAATCCTTGTTAGTGTCTGTGAGCATAGCCTTGCAAGAAACAGGTGTAATTCTTCGTGCCTTCATAGTGTTTAAAATATAATCAAGAGTTCCGCTTTTAAGACCTGCAAAGACCATCATTTCACTGTCTAATTCCTCGCCCTCATATACGGCATTTTCATTATAAAGCTCTTTGATTCCTGCAAGATAGCCCATAGGCTGTGCGTAGTCCTCTTTAGAGATAACCTTTACCTTTATCTTTTTTGCCATACAGATTGACCTTATGGCAAGAGCTTTGTCCTTATCTTTAAAATTTATTAGTAAAACTGTTTCGCGCATATTTTGTCTCCTTAAATGGAATCTATTTATATTATATAACCATAATAGCACAGCTTGACGATTTATTCTATATTATAGGGGAGATTATATTGAAAAATAATATATAGAATAATATAATTTAATTTATAAAATAGTATTATTACTTAGGAGAATAAAAATGGAACATTGGATAATATCTGCAAGTGTAAAACTCTATAATCATATAAAAGCCTTTGATGAACTTGAAATGATAGACTGGAGACAAAGTGCAAATTGTTGTGTGGGGGATATTATATACATATATACTACTGCTCCATATAAAAGAATTATGTTTAAAACTCATATTGAAAAAACGGATATTCTCTTTGACGATACAATAGATGATAGAAAATATTGGGTTGATAAAAATGAATACAAAAGAGTTGACGGCAGAAAATATATGCGTCTTGTGTTAGATGAAAAGTACAATGATGACAGATTATCACTTGATATGCTTCATCAGCACGGACTTAATGGAAATATTCAAGGACCGAGAAGGCTAAACGATGAAACATTAAAATATATAGAATCCTGCATAGGTATTGAAAAGAACTTTTTCCCCGAAACCGATGTCCCGACAGAACATTGGGAGGGAACTTGTGTAAGTGTTACAGTAAATAAATATGAGCGAAATGCAAAAGCAAGGCAAGAGTGCATAGACGAATACGGCTGTAAATGCAGTATATGCGGACTTGATTTTGAAAAGATGTATGGTGAAGTTGGAAAGGGCTTTATACACGTTCATCATATAGTACCTATCAGTGAAATCGGTAAAGAATATAAGCTTAATCCCAAAACAGATTTGATTCCTGTTTGCCCTAATTGCCATGCAATGCTGCACAGAAAAATAAACGGCAAAACATTGAGCTGTGATGAATTAAGAAAATTAATTAAAAAAGATTGATAGAATACTTGTTCATTTTCAAACTGTATTGATTTTCTTATATCAGTGTACAATAATATTGTATAAAGTTAGATATGCCTAACTTTCAAAAGTCCTAAAATTAAACAGATTAGTAGTTTTTCCCCGTGATTCACTTCCAAGGTCGCGGGGAATTTGAATTTTATATTAGAAAATCTTTTAAGCATCTAACTCATTTGTGTAAAATTAACTAATATTATACAAAAATTATTGACGATTTAGCAAAAATGATATATATTGTACTTATTGGCTTAATTGGAAATTAATTTTAATATGACTTTATTATATTTAAAAAGAGGGATAGAATGGAGAAGCTTTTAATAAAAATTCTAGAGGAAAAATATAAAAAGACTTTTAAAACAGCTACTAAGGAGGAAGTATATTATTGCCTTTTAGAGCTTGTAAAAAATAAGATGAGGGATGAGAGAAAAAATACAGGGGATAAAAAGCTCTATTATATATCTGCTGAATTTTTAATCGGCAAACTGTTGTCTAATAATCTTATAAATTTAGGTCTTTTCGATGAAACAAAAGAGGTCTTGAATAAGCACGGCTTTAAGCTTTCTGAAATTGAGGAGCTGGAGCCTGAGCCATCGCTCGGAAACGGCGGCTTAGGCAGACTTGCTGCTTGCTTTTTGGATTCAATCGCAGCCTTGGGCTTAAACGGTGACGGCGTTGGACTTTGCTATCACGACGGACTCTTCCTGCAAAAAATAAAGGACCTTAAGCAGCACGAGGAGCCGGACGCTTGGATTGAGGATAAAAGCTGGCTCGATAAAACCGAGGTTGAGTTTGAAGTCGAGTTTAAAGATTTCAAAGTGAAATCAAATATGTATGATATTTCTATTCCAGGCTATAACGGCGGCTGCAATAAGCTTCACCTCTTTGATGTTGCTACAGCTGATGAAAGTATTATAGAAAGCGGAATTGACTTTGATAAAAGAGATATAAAAAAGAATCTGACCTTGTTTCTTTATCCCGATGACAGTGATAAGGACGGAAGACTGCTTAGAATTTATCAGCAGTATTTTATGGTCAGCAACGCAGCTCAGCTCATAATTAAGGATATGGAAGAAAAAGGCTACCCATTAGAAAGACTATATGAGCATGCCGTAATTCAAATAAACGATACTCATCCGACCATGGTAATACCTGAGCTTATAAGGCTTTTGTTAAAAAGGGGAATCGATTTTGACAATGCCTGCGAAATAGTTTCAAAAACCTGCGCATACACTAATCATACAATTTTGGCGGAGGCTCTTGAAAAGTGGCCCGTTGATTACCTTGAAGAGGTTGTGCCTGAGCTTATGCCGATAATTAAAAGGCTCGATGAAAAGGTAAGGGAGAAGTTTGATGATGAACGAGTTTATATTATCAAGGATGATATAGTCCACATGGCTCATATCGATATTCATATGAGCTTTGCCGTAAACGGTGTTGCCGCACTTCATACGGATATTTTAAAAAGCACAGAGCTTCGTCCATTCTATGAAATTTATCCTGAAAAGTTCAACAATAAGACTAACGGAATTACCTTTAGACGCTGGCTTGTACACTGTAATGCAGAGCTGACGGAGCTTCTCGATTCAACTATAGGCAAGGATTATAGGAAAAATGCGGACGAATTAGAAAAGCTTTTGGAATTTGAAAATGACAGCGAGGTTCTCCACAATCTTTTAAGAATTAAGGAAAACTCAAAGAGAGAATTGGCTGATTATTTATATAAGACACAGAAAATTGAGATAAATCCCGATTCAATATTCGACATTCAAATTAAAAGACTTCACGAGTATAAGCGTCAGCAGATGAACGCACTTTATGCAATCTATAAGTATAAGCAGATTAAAAAGGGCATTCTCCCAAAGCGTCCGATTACAATGATTTTCGGTGCAAAGGCTGCCCCTGCGTATACTATCGCAAAGGATATTATTCATCTTATTCTCTGCCTTTCAAGGCTCATCAATGAGGATGACGAGGTGAATAAATATTTAAAAATCGTGATGGTTGAAAATTACAATGTCACAAAGGCGGAAAAATTAATTCCAGCGTGCGATATTTCAGAGCAGATTTCTCTAGCATCAAAGGAGGCGTCCGGCACTGGAAATATGAAGCTCATGCTCAACGGCGCAGTAACGCTTGGAACTCTGGACGGTGCAAATGTTGAAATTAGCGAGCTTGTCGGCAGCGACAATATCTATATATTCGGTGAAAAGCCCGAAAGGGTTATTGAGCTTTATGAAAATGAGAGCTATTCATCAGCAAGAATTTACGACAATGATCCCCAAATCGAGGAGCTTGTAGATTTTATAATTGACAAAAAGCTCATAAGAATAGGAGATCCCGTCTGTCTTGCAAGGCTCTACAAGGAATTAGTCAGCAAGGATTGGTTTATGACGCTTCTTGACTTAAAGGACTATATAGATACTAAGGAGCAGATGCTCGAGGATTTCGAGGACAGGGAGAAATGGAGCAGGATGATGCTTCACAACATCGCAAAAGCGGGATATTTCTCTGCTGACAGAACTATTAAGCAATATAATGAAGATATTTGGAAGCTGTAAGGAGTAATAATTTTGAAAGAAAGTGGAGTTTTAATGCCCATGTTTTCTCTGCCATCTAAAAATGGTGTAGGAGATATGGGTGAGGGTGCATATGAATTTGTAGATATACTGGCAGAGAGCGGGATTACTATTTGGCAGATTTTGCCGCTAAATCCTGCGGGCTATGGAAATTCCCCGTACCAGCCATATTCCTCATATGCAGGAGATAATATATATATTAATTTGGAGCTTTTAAAGCGTGACGGACTTATTAAGTCAGATATTCCAGACTTTTTAAGGGCGGCTAATAGGGTTGACTATAAGGCTGTAAGAGATTTTAAAGAGCCTTTTTTTGCTGAGGCATTCAAAAACTTTAAGGGTAATGAGGAATTTTTAAGCTTTGCAAAACAAAAATGGGTTAGACAATACTGTACCTACGCAGCAATCAGAAAAAGTGAGGGCGGCAAGTGCTGGATTGATTGGAAAGAGGAACTTAAAAATTATCCTGAAAAGGAAATTAAACTCAGTGATGAGATAGAGAGGGAGATAGAATATAATATTTTCCTGCAGTATGAATTCTACATTCAGTGGCGAAATATAAAAAAATATGCTAATGAAAAAGGCATCAGAATAATGGGTGATGTACCTTTTTATGTAGGTCTTGACTCTGCAGATGTCTGGAGCAATAAGAAGAACTTTTTGCTCGACGATGACGGCAGACCGAACTTTGTTGCGGGAGTTCCTCCTGATTATTTCTCTAAAACAGGTCAGCGTTGGGGCAATCCAATCTATGATTGGGATTATATAAAAAAAGATAATTTTAAATTCTGGACCGATAGAATGGGCTTTAGTGCAGAGCTTTTTGATATTATAAGAATAGACCATTTCAGAGCCTTCGATACATATTGGTCAATCCCGTCTGACTGCCCGACAGCTATTGACGGTGAATGGATAGAAAATTGCGGATATGAAGCTATTGAGGAGATTAAGAAAAATATTTCCGCAGCAGAGCTTGTCGCCGAGGATTTGGGCGAATTAAGACAAGAGGTTATAGAGCTTAGGGATAATTTTAACCTCAAGGGTATGAAGGTTTTAATGTTTTGCTTGAACCTCGATTCTAAATGTGCAAGCGACAGCTTTGAAAAAAAGGAAAATCTAATAGTATATACAGGCACTCACGATAACGATACTGTAATTGAGTGGTATGAAAAATTAAGCACCGCCAAAAAAAGAAAACTAAGACGCTTCTTTAGACGCAATAATTTAAAAGAGGGAACGCTTAACGATAAGATGATTCTTTATGCACTAAAGAGCGAAGCTCAATATGCAATAATCTCTATGCCCGATTTATTGGCGCTGGGCAGAGAGGGACATATCAATACCCCTGGAACAGTAGGCTCACCAAATTGGGAATACAGAGAACCTGATTTTTCAAGAATTAAAGGAGCTTTTAAAAGATATTCACCATATATAAATAGAAAATAGAAACGCCTGCGGAAATTATGCTTGATTATACGTTGCTTTATTTTATCAAAAGCAGTAATATTAAAGAGTATGTTTAATTCCAAAAAGGAGAATTTTTATGTCTAAAAAAAATAAGAGAGGTCACGGCTGGGCGCTTCTTCCGTTTTTAGTGTTCGTTGTGATATATCTCGGAGCAGGTCTTACACTTGAACATAGGGGAGTGGAGATGGCTTTCTACCAATTTCCAAGTGTAACAGCGATGTTCATTGCTGTGCTTTTAGCATTTATGATGACCAAGGGTAAGGTAAATGAGAGATTCAGAATTTTTGCAAAGGGTGCTGCAAATGAGGATGTTTTAACAATGCTCATAATCTACCTTTTGGCAGGAGCATTTTCCAAGGTAGCGGGAGCTATGGGCGGACTTGATTCAACTGTTAATATGGGTTTGAGCTTTGTGCCGGTAGAGTTTTTAGCAGCAGGACTATTTTTAATATCTGCGTTTATGGGAACTGCGACAGGCTCTTCAATGGGAACTATAAGTGCTATTGTACCAATAGCTGTAGGTGTTGCAGATAAGAGCGGGCTGAGTGTACCGCTGATGATTGGTGCTTGTGTAGGCGGTGCAATGTTCGGCGATAACCTATCTATGATTTCAGATACTACGATTGCTGCGACACGCTCGCAGGGCTGTGAGATGAGAGATAAGTTTAAGGTTAATTTCTTTATAGCACTTCCTGCAGCAGCCGTAACGCTTATCATTCTTTTGATTGTTGGAAGACCTGATACTCTGCCTGAGCTTGCAAACGTTGAATTTAGTGCCATAAAGGTAATGCCATACATAGTTGTGCTTGTTTTGGCACTTGTTGGAATGAATGTATTCACTGTTTTAACTATAGGCATTTTCTCAGCAGGCGCAATCGGTCTTATAACAGGCTCAATCGATATATTTGTGCTTGCACAGAGTATTTGGGAAGGCTTTACAGGAATGAACGAAGTATTTTTCTTAACGCTTCTTTGTTCAGGAATGTCATCACTTGTCGCACATAACGGAGGTATTGTCTGGCTCATAGATAAGCTAAAGCTTATGATGAAGGGCAAAAAATCAGCACAGCTCGGTATCGGCGCACTTGTAAGCCTTGCAGACTGTGCAACAGCAAACAATACTGTAGCTATTGTTGTCAGCGGAAATGTATCAAAGGATATTAGCCATGAATTTAAAATTGATCCCAGACGTACAGCATCCTTGCTCGACGTTTTCTCGTGCGTGTTGCAGGGAATAATACCATATGGTGCGCAGCTTTTGATTGCTGCATCATTAGCAAATTCAATCGGCGTTATGATAGCACCTACGGATATTGTACCTAATATTTGGTATTGCTGGATGCTTGCTATCTTTGGCATTATTTCAATATTTATTCCCTATGCAGATAGGGCTTGCAGAAAAAATCCGTGGAATTGGGATTATGACTGCCCTGAATCTGAAGTGGAGCAAAGAAAAAGGGAAATAGAGATAAGAGAGGCTGATGAGCAGGCTCTCGCAGATTAATAAGCTTTAATAAATAAAAATCTCCTGTTGCTACAAAAGCAACAGGAGATTTTTTATGAGCAGATTATCTCATATTCCTTGCCTCGCTCGGATGCAAGGGAGATATTTTCCTGCTCACCTACGGGTAAACCGTTAATCTTAACCTTCATTTTATAAGGAAGCTTTATATTGGTATCCATTCCCGCATAGGAACGAATCAGGCATTTTTTGAGTTTTGAATCTTCCCAATAAATATCAACTTCAAAGCCTCCTCGAGCCTTTAAGCCCGTGACATAGCCGTTTTTAAACCTTTTAGGCAGAGCGGGCAGAATTTGAAGCGTGTCTGCGTGGCTTTGCAGAAGCATTTGCATAATTGCACTTGTGCCGCCCATATTACCATCAACTTGAAATGGCGGATGAACATCAAAAAGATTTATATAGGTGGATTTTTGAAGAAGCTTATAAAGCATATCAAGGCATTTATCACCATCCATAAGTCGTGCGTAAAAGTTTGCAATCCATGCACAGCTCCAGCCGACGTAACCGCCTCCATGAGAAAGTCGATGATTGATAGTTTCTCTGCAAGCCTGCATTAATTCAGGTGTTTTAAAGGTGATTTGATTTGAGGGGAAAAGTGCGTATAGGTGCGACATATGTCTATGTCCCGGTTCTGCCTCCTCATAGTCCTTTTGCCATTCCATTAGTCCGCCATAGGAATTAATCGACAGGGGACGGATTTTTTCAAGGTCATCCTCAAGTGTAAGCATAAGGTCTAAGTCCTTGTTTAAAAGCACACAGCACTTTATGCAGGAGTTAAATAGCTCTGTAACAATTTCCATATCCATGAAAGGTCCCATACATAGACAGCCTTTTGTACCATCCTCTGTAATATATGTGTTTTCAGGCGAAATTGAAGGCCCTGTAACAAGAAAACCCTCCCTGTCCTCGACCATGTATTCGTGGAAGAAGATTGCACACTGCTTTAAAACCGGATATGCTTTTTGCTCTAAAAATTCTATGTTTTGAGTAAAATCAAAATGCCACATCATATGGAGGGCTAGCCACGCACCGCCCATAGGCCAGATAGGTGAGGGGAAGAAGTTGCCCTCTATTGCTGTATCGCCCCAAATATTTGTGCAGTGATGAGCGACGAAGCCGTTGCAGCCGTAAATCTTCTTTGCTGTTTCCTGTCCATGGGGGAGCATTCTTTCGATTAAATCAAAAAGCGGAGTGTGAAGCTCTGAGAGGTTCGACGCCTCTGCCGGCCAGTAGTTCATCTGAGTGTTTATATTTATAGTGTAATTGCATTCCCAAGCGGGGGTATAGGAATTATTCCAAAGTGCTTGAAGGTTCATAGGCTCAGTGCCTTTTCTCGAAGAGGAAATCATAATGTAGCGTCCAAAATTATAATAAAGCTCCAATAATCCGTTGTCCTCATCACCGCTTTTTACTCTGTTAAGTCTTTCATCAGTAGGGAGAGAGCTTTTATCTGCACCTAAATTTAGCTCTACCCTGTTATAAAGTCTGCGGTAATCCTCAATATGGCGTGCCTTTAGCTCGTCATAGGTGAAGCTCTTTGCATTTTTTAATGTACGCAGGCAGGCTTCGAGCGGCTGCTCACCGTAAAAATCGGAGTGAGCAGCTAGTTTGATAACAGCCTCGGAGCAATTCTTAAAATATATATAATCGCCGATAACTGAAGTTTCCCCATCTGAAGAACCCTCGATTATAGCTGTGAATTTAACGCCGTCACCTCCGCAGCAGGAGTTCATTATAACAGTGCTGTCATTAAGGGCAAGTGTTTGCTCATTCGCAGGACGTCTCATAAGATTGCAGGAAAAATTGAGTGTACGCTCGCTTGCCTTAAAGCGAATTACAATCATATTATCGGGATTGCTTGCAAAATACTCACGCTCATAGTGAACATTTTGGCTGTCGTATTCAACCTTTACGCAGGAGTCTTCTAAATTTAAACTTCTTTTATAGTTTTTTATTTCACTGTCATTGTGGTCTTCTATTATAAGCGAACCAAGCGGCTCGAAAGCACCGAAATATTTAGGCGTTGAGGACATAGCCATTCTAGCTAAATCCTGCGCCTCATGAATCCTATTGTCAAAAAGAAGCTCTCTGATTTTTCCTAAATATTTTAAAGAGTCGCTGTTATTTCTGTCCTGATATTTACCATGCCAAAGAGTATCCTCGTTTAAATCTATCGTTTCTCTAAAGTTGCTTCCGTAGCCGACTTTGCCCCAGATCATTGCACCTAGTCTGCCGTTGCCGATGGGCAGAGCAGAGTTCCAGTCCTGAGCAGGGCTTTTATACCAAAGTAAATTTTCCATACATTTTTCTCCAATATATAATAAATATTTGTCCAACCTTTAGTATACTGAAACTTTTGGAAAAAACAATGTCATATGATAAACTTTTGCACCTTATTATTTAACAGCATGGTGAATCTTCAATTTTTTCTGCAAGCTCGAAGGCAAGCATTACGATTTTTTCCTTAACATCTAAATCGAGGTGACCAGAAAGGCTTCTCGGATCCCAAACAGGAGCATCTAAATTATCCCCTGCGAAGAGATATTGGAAAAATTCGACGTTCCTAAAGTCGCAGACTGCCTGAACGGCGGAGCATTCCATTTCAACGCAGATTGCACCCATCTCTTTGCGTCTTTCAATTTTCTTCTTAGTTTCCCTGTAAAAGCCGTCTGTAGTCCAAGTCGTGCCGATTGTATAGCAATAGCCGTGCTGCTTTAAGATTTCCTCAAATTCGGGAATATACTTTTTATTTACATCGATATAGTCAGAGCTTGGGGCATAGTGGTAGCTGAAGCCCTCATCACGAATGGCACGATTGGGGATTATGATTCCACACGATTCTATTTTTTTATCGAGTACACCGCAGTTGCCTGTTAAAATAATCCTCTTTGCACCCATTGCAATAATCTCTTCAAAGGTGCCTGCACAGCTGGCAGCACCGAGCCTCGCCTTAAAAAAGGCATAGGGCTTGCCGTTATAGATGATTTTATATACGGGGAAAGCTCCGTCTACGTTGTGAATCTCAGCAATCTTCTTTGTATAAAACTTATCTAAGATAGAGTTGAATGTTTTCCACGGAAAAACAGCTATACAGGTTTCGGGGAAATCAGGATTTTTTTCGATAAAATAACCAGGGTTAATAACAGCCTCCCTGTCGCTGTCAAATTCTTCTAAAATCATAAGTATCTCTCCTATAAAAATAAGGACAGGGCAATAAGCTCTGTCCTCGTTTGATAAATAATAAATAAAGCGGATTTCCTTATTTCCAGTTGAATGAAACCATACCCATAACATATATGAAGATGATTGCAGCGGGAACGATATACTGGAAAAGAGGACGCATCCAATTTTTAACCTTGAGTCCCTTGCCGGTATTGGCTTCCTTAACGAAGTTATCCCAGCCCCAGCCCCAACGCTTGGAGCAGCAGAAAACTGCTGTGATAAGTGAGCCGAGGGGAAGAAGATTATTAGAAACGATGAAGTCCCAAAGGTCAAGCCATGCAGAACCCTCTGCGAAGGGCTGGAAGCCTGAGAAGGTTGAATAGCCGAGTGCTGTTGTTGTAGAGAGAAGGAAAATACCTACTGCACATACAACACAGGTTAAAGGACGACGCCAGCCAGTCATTTCACGAACGCAGGCAACAATATTCTCGAAAACTGCAAGAACTGTTGACATAGCGGCAAATATCATGAATAAAAAGAAGATTGAACCCCAGATTCTTCCGCCCTCCATCTGGTTAAATACTGCTGCCATGGTATCGAAAAGCAGAGAGGGACCTGCTGTAACTTCGATATTATAAGTTGAACAAGCGGGGAAGATAATAAGACCTGCTGTAACAGCTACAAAGGTATCAAGGATGATGATGTTAACACTTTCACCCATGAGAGTTCTCTCTTTATTGATATAGCTTCCAAAGATAGCCATAGCACCGATACCGAGGCTTAAAGTGAAGAAAGCTTGGTTCATTGCGGCAACGATAATTTTACCATTGATTTTTGAAAAGTCAGGCTTTAGGTAGAAGTTAAGACCTTCTGCAGCACCTGGGAGCATACAGGAATTAACTGCTAAGGCAAGCATGAGAATCAAAAGGACGACCATCATATACTTTGTAACTCTTTCAACACCGCCTTGGAGCTTAAAGGAAATTACAATGAAGCCGACTATAATTACAAGAGCCATGTAGAAGAGATTTATTTTTGGATTAGTAATCATTGAAACAAATCCGAGATTTTGGCTCTGACCTGAAACGAATCTAACAAAATAATAAATAAGCCAACCGGCTACGGTTGTATAGAAGCTCATTAAGCAAATGTTGCCTATTAAGCAAAAATATCCGTGTGCGTGCCACTTCTGCTTTGGCTTTTCAAGCTGCTGATACATACGAACAGGGCTTCTCTGTGCGGCACGGCCGATAGAAAATTCCATAGCCATTACGGGCAAGCCCAAAAGAATTAAGAATATAACGTAGATAAGTACGAAGCTGCCGCCGCCATATTGACCTGCCATCCACGGAAACTTCCAAACGTTACCACATCCTATAGCGCATCCAGCACTAAGAAGAATGAATCCTAAACGGGATGATAAACGTTCACGTTCTTTCATCTGAAGAAACCTCCTAAAAAATCTGAATGCCTTAATTTTAACACTGTAAAGTGAAAAGGTCAAAGGAAAAATTAAAAAAATTAAGATAATTTATGAATTTTTTTCTTTAATGCCAATTTTAACGGTAAGAAAAGCAGTTATTGAAGAATAATCAGAAAAAAGAGAAGCTTATAGAAAAATCCCCGCTGGAATAATTTTCCAAACAGGGAAGAAAAAGGGCAAAAGTTATTTAAAGTAATTTAGATTGATTCTTTCTGCAATCAGTTTTTGAGCGGCAGGTGTAAAGTGTATACCATCAGTGGTGTATTCGTCCTTGAGCTGCTCTAAAAGGCTGTCTGTGCAAAGATAGCTTAAATCGCAAACACCATCTGCAGGGCATTCCTCTGAGAGAATCCAACGATTGATTTGTTTTCTCATCTCATCAATGCCATAGCTCCATTTGACATCGTCACCCTTGTGAAGAATATTTCGCGTATAGCCTCTCCACGGGGTTCTCGTAAAAAGGATTACCTTAATTCCATTTTTATGAGCCATATCAATAATGTGTATGTAATCTTTAATCATATCCTCAGGAGAAATATAGGGCGCTGAATGCTTCATGGATTTGCACTGCGGATGTATTATATCGTTGACGCCAACCTTAATAAATATGTATTTGACATTTTTTATATTCAATGCATCCCTTTTAAATCGCTTAACCAGTGCCTCTGCGTAGATAAAGCCAAATTTCCCTGCACCGTCATAGGAGAGCCTGTTGCCCTTGACTGCCTCTTGCACGACTGCAATATTATGTATATTGTTTTGATGAAGCTTTTTGCTTATTAAATAGGGTATGTCATTTGCGATTGTTGAGTCACCGATGAATACAGCACAGCAGGCATTTTCGTCTAATACCTCTATATCTGTAATGAGTGGTATAATTGAATATTCTCCATAAGAACCATTGAGCTTCATGGCAGAGCCTAAAAAATCCGAGGCTTTTGTGAGGTTTCCAAATTGTACATGTGTGTGACCGCCAATCATGCCGAAGGTACGCATCATTGAGCTGTGCTTGATAAACACAGATATGGCGATAGGCTCTAATGCGGCAGCCTTAACCTCTATAGGATCACAGTATACGCTTTGACCAGCCTTAATTGTTACACTTTTAGCGCCTGAAAAGGTAAGCTCCTTTAAGGTTGATTTTATAATTTTAGTTTGGCTTTTGCCAAAGCCCTTAGCAAAAGTTGCTGCATTTATTGTTAGAGCTTCTTTGCCGAAAATATTGGAGAATTTAATCCTAATTGTTCCTGCATCCAAGGTCAAATGTAAATGTGTTCTAAAGGTGAGGTACGGCAGACCGAATTTTATTTTAGCATTCTTAAAGGGCATAATGACGTTGGGATCAAATTTTACGGGAGTTGTACCCCAAACACCTGTCCAACGGAGGTTATCCACGCTAACATCTCCTTTTTACATATACTATTTATAGATTTCCAATATCATATTCTTATACACAGTATAACCTGCTCGATATATTTTTAATTAATTGCAAAGAAATAAGATAAAAAAATATCGATTATTCCAAGCTCAGAAGTAAGAAATATTTGAAAAAATCACATTGTATTTAGGAGAGTGTCGTTTGATAGGCGATAATTAACGGACCTTAACTATAATACAGTAAGGCTTTTTTATAAAAGAGGCGAGCGGGTAAATAGCATTTGCAATATCCTTATGCAGATATAAAAACAATATATTAATAGATGATAAATTTAGTCTGAGGAGGCTATTTTTAAGTTAAATTCTATTGAGCATAGAGAGTTATTATGTTAGAATTAAGTTTAAAGATAAGATATTATATGTTCTAAAGAGTAGAGAGGTAATCATATGCTTAATGAACGTGATTTCAAAAAGAGATTTGGAAACACGCTTAAACGTCTAAGAAAAAAGCGCGGTATGACGCAGGGGGAGCTTGCCTATAAGCTTAATTACAGCGACAAGGCAATTTCTAAATGGGAGAGGGGCGAGAGCGTACCCGATTCCTATACATTATATAAAATTGCAGATTTGTTCAGCGTTTCAATGGATGATATATTCTCTGACAAGGAGGAAATAAAAATTATTGAAAAGCCTAAGAACGATTCATACAAGCAGCTGAGAATTTTTATTCCGCTTATTACAGTTATAGGGATTGTATTTATAGCATCTGTCTTTTTCCTAGTTATGAAGAATGTTCCCGAATGGGCGCAATATGCTTATTATCCTTTCCTATATTGTATACCTGTAGCAGCGATTGCTTTGACTGTTTTTTCCGCACTTTGGTGGGGAATTGTGGAAAACTGCATTTCTGTTTCCCTAATAATTTGGTCGATAGCATTTTCAATCTATTTGACGATTGATTTAGAGCGAATAGGCTACATATTTTTCCCCTGTATTATATTGCAGATAGTATGTATTATTGCCTATGTGTTTGCGTATAAGATTATAAAGAAAAATCATAATTAAAGGAGTCGCCTTGAGCGGCTCTTTTATTTTTGCAAATGGAAAACCGCCTCAGAGGGGACTGAGACGGCTTTACCATAATAAAGAAAAATATAAAGAGAAAATATAACTAGATGGCAATGTAAATAGCGGCTATGTGAAGAATTGTGCCTAAAAGCACGAAGCCGTGGAAGATAGCGTGGAAATACTTTTTAGTCTGACCAAGCTTTAAGAAAACTGTGCCGACTGTATAAACTATTCCGCCCAAAGCGATAAGACCGATTATTAAAAGAGCGTTATCGCAATATTTGTAGATGGGAAAAACAAGAATTGATGCAGCCCATCCGACTACCATGTAAAGAACCATTTTAGCAACTCTGTATTTATCCTGATCAATCATTGTCAATGCGATTCCGACTGCGCTGACAATTAATGAAAATAGAACAGAAACGATAGCGAAAATCGGTGCATAGGGATAGACACAGATTAGTGCTAAGGGAATTGTAGTTCCTGAAATCATTATAAAGATGACTGAGTGGTCAATGGTACGCATAAATTTTTTAGCATTGCTGGGCTTTAATGAATGGTAAAGCGTCGAGCAGGTATAAAGCACAACGATTGAAAGAGAGAAGATAGAAGCACCTAATATTGAACTCGGTGCGATAGCCTTCAATAGAAGAACGACTAAAGCGGCAATACCTAACGGTATTCCTACAAAGTGAGATAATGAATTATAAAGCTCCTCTTTCTTTGTGTAGGCGGGTAATGAAATTCTTTCTAAGCTCATTGTGATGACCTCCGTATATTTAAAATTATGAATCAGTAATTTTGATTTGCCTATTGCTGACGCCGCTGCGTCCTAAGCACAGTTACTATCATAGCGAAGGCATACTCAAAAGTCACCCTACTGCAGTGTTTTCTACTATACTGTGGTGGTTATCTACAGTAGAATTGAGAAAGTAGAACTCTACTGTGAGTAGAAAAAGCTGTTTTGAGGCTATAAAAGAATTAAAATAGCCATATTAGTGCTATATCAGAATAATAATCTGCGAAACTTGATAAAATTAACCTGCTTATTTAAAAATCAGAAAAAGAGCATTAACTAAAAATAACAGAGCAAAAAGCTTGACATCACATGAGAAAAGGAGAGCATTGTGCTTTTTAAATAAGCTTTAAAAATAGATTCGATATAGATAGAATTAAAACAGCAAAAGAAAAAAGCTCTTTTTGATAGTAAAAAAGAGCTTAAAGAATTGAAGAAAGAATATAAATTAAGTTTAAAGCATAAAAAGGAAAAGCCGAGCCGCTAGGCTCGACTTTTTCTTTTAGGTGTTATGAAAACAGCTTCTTGAACCAAGAAACCACGGGGTTATCCTTCTTTACCTCAGTGTTGGCTTTATCCTCAACCTTTTGAGGAGCTTTTAAAGCATCTGTTTTGTATGTGAAGAGAACGGAGGAGGTTGTACCCTCTGTCTTTTTTGTGAAAATATTATATGTGTTGCCGTACTCAATCCAAGCCTTTGTTCTTTGGGCGAGTATTTTTGCTTGCTGTTCGTCCATGGTGTCAGCGTTGATATATTTATCTGCTGTGTTCATTATAGCTTGAATCTGCTTCATATCAGCACCATTTAAAACACCTGTTACAGTATCTAAAATATCACGGTTCTTTTGAAGTACAGCCAGAATGTCATTTAAATCCTTGAGAGTCTGAGGCAGCTTATCAAGGGATTTCTTTATCTCGGGATCCTCCATATCTGCTGCTAGCTTTTGGAATATAGGCATAACGTTATTTATATCGTCAGCTAAAATAGATATATCTGAAAGCGAGTCGGAAATCTGAGGCAAAAGTGTTAAAAGCTTTTGCAGCATTGGATCGGACAAGGTTTTGTTTATGGCGTCCATGTCAGCCTTTTCAAGGTCGGTTACTAATTTGTCAAGCTTTTTGAGATTGTCGTCAGTCATATAGCTTGAAAGAACCTTTAAAAGCTTCTCGTTTTGAACATAAAGCCTTGATGCCTTGCTTACAGCGCCGAGAATACTCTCGATTCTGTTTGTATCACCATAAAGTATGCTGATAATCTCGTCTAGGTTAAGTCCGTTTAAGGCTTTTTCAATCTGCTCAATATCGGATAAAACAGTTTGAATTTCTGAAATGTTGCCGGAGAGTCCGCCGCTGCCCATTGAAACTGCAGAGAACGGAACAGCTGCAAACATAAAGTTAGAAAGCTCAAAGTTTTCAGTGTGAGCTGTTATTGTGTATGTGCTTGTATATAAATCTTTATCAAGCATTGTTAAATTTAGCTCGGACAGACCTAAGCTTTCATCGATGCCGGGGATACCTGCGAAAAAGACGAGCTGCTTTGAGCCGTCAGATATTGCTGTGCCGAAGTCGATTGAAATGTTTGAAAAATAGTCCTCGGGCAAAAATGTACCGCCAAGGAAAAGCATGGGGCAGGTTATTGTGTATTTCTTGCCGTCAACCTTTATTTCCTTTTTAAGGTTGTTTTCAACGTTTACGACAATTTTAACATCACCTTTTTTGCCTGCAATTTTTTCTGGTGTCATCTTTTTGCCGTCTAAGAAGTACTCAATCTTAATGCTTACAGGAGGAGCTTTTTTTGTCGTTCCGCTGTAATATAGGTCTGTAGAATCCATATCCCACAGGAGCTTATCGTCTTTTAAAATAGGTTTTGTCAAGGTCTTTATATTGCAGATGTCGTCGAGATCGCTGACATCCTCAACCCTAACCTGAGGCTTGTTTGTGTGAATCCAGTCAGTTACCTTTACCTGATAAACAGAACCGTCGGGGCGAGCGTTTATATATACGGTTTCATCCTTTTTATATTTGTCAACGGTGTCCTTATATTGCTGCTGAACATAGTCTGAATTGCCCATACCGTCCTTTAAAATTTCGTTGTCCGTTGGACTTTCCTGCTTTTTACAGCCTGCAAAGGACATTAAAAGAACAGTTCCTGCAAGAGCTGCGCTGGCTATTCTCAATATTAATTTATTACGCATTGTTTCGCACTCCGTTCTTATTGTTTCTGATTTTTCTTTTTTTCTTGCTGTCGTGACGCCAGCCTATGCTGGTTTTATTTATGACACCCTCACTAAGATAGAGAATCGGTGACAGGAATAATACAATTACAAGTGCGCTGATTATAGAGCCTCGAGCAAGAAGAGCGCAGATTCCCTTGATAAGAGAAATATTGCATATCAAATATACGCCGAAGGTTGCAATGAAGAAAACAGATGCACTTTGAAGTATTGATTTTTCAGCAGCATCTGTCGCTGTTAAAATAGCATCCTTTTTGCATTTGCCCAGTCTTATTTCTTCCTTGAACCTAGTTGTTAGAAGAATAGCGTAGTCAACTGTTGCACCGAGCTGGACGCAGTTTATAACAGTGGGTGAAACGAAGGAAACGTCAGCACCCAAAAGATTTGAGATTGCAAGGTTAATCCAAATAGCAAGCTCAATCGAGAGAACCAAAAGAATCGGCAGTGAAATTGACTTAAAGCATATCGCAATAAGAATGAATATCGCAGCTATAGATAGTATGCTTGTTACAAGGAAGTCAACATCCGTAGTTTTAATTAAGTCCTTAGTAAGTGCGCCCTCACCGGTGATTAGTGCATTCTTATCGTAGGATTTGACAATCGCCTCCATAGTGTCGAGCTGAGCGTTTAATTCATCAGTCGCAGCACCGTACTGTGAGTTTACCATTATCATCTGCTTTCCGTCTGCCTTGCAGATTTTTAAAAGATCATCTGGAATAATATCATCGGGGACTGTTGGACCGAGGATTCCGTTATAGGCAACAACAGATGCTATGCCGTCGAGGTCGTTAATCTGTTTTTCCATCTGCATTAGCTTTCCTGCAGGGATGTTGTCATCAACTATCAAGAATTGAGTCGATGCCATGTTGAAATCATTTTTTAATTTATTTAAGCCTTGAATAGAAATAAGGTCATCGGGGATAGCCTTATCAAGGTTGTAATAGACGTCTGTGCTGTTTTGAATTATGAATGACGGAATTAAAAGTATAACAAAGAGGATTGCAAAGAATTTTTTATGCTTAAACACAAAGCCATTTAACTTTTTAAATGAGGGAATTAAGCATCTGTGCTTATACTTATTAATAAGGTTTTCAAACAGAAGAATAATTGACGGGAGAATGAATATAACAGTTAAGATACCGAATACAACACCCTTAGCCATTACAAAGCCAATATCAAAGCCCAAGCTCAGCTGCATGAAGCAAAGAGCCAAGAAGCCTGAGATTGTTGTGAGCGAAGAACCCATCAGGGCTGTAAAGCTCTTTGAAACAGCCTGAGCCATAGCCTCTGTGCGGTCTTGATATTTCTGCTTTTCCTCTGCGTAGCGGTCCATTAAGAAAATGGAGTAGTCCATAGTGACGCCAAGCTGCAGTATCGCTGCTATTGCTTGAGTGATAAATGAAATCTCGCCCAAGAAAATATTTGTACCCATATTATATAGTATCGCAATTCCAAGGGCTGCCAAAATTACAAGGGGCAGTATATACGATTCCATCATAAAGGACATGAGCAGCAGTGCAAGCACTATGGCAACTGCTATATAAAAGGGTGCCTGAGTATCAGTCATCTCCTTTGTGTCTTGAGTGATTGCCGACATACCGCTTATAAAGGTCTTTTCGTTTGCAATTTTTTTAATTTCCTTTATAGCGTTGAGTGTTTCATCTGAGGAGCCTGAATTTTTATACTGGACGAGCATCATTGTTTTTTTGCCGTCTTGGCTGTAGAAAATATCTCGCAGTGTGTCGGGCAGAGCCTCGACGGGTGTATCGATTCCTGCTATGTCGTCAATCCACATAACATTGCTTACTCCGTCAATTTCTGCTACCTCGCTTTTTAAAGCTGCCGTGTATTTTGCGGGCATATCGTCTACAATTATTATTGATATTCCAGCATTGTTAAAGGTCTTATCAAGCACATATTGACCTTGAACAGACTCAAGGTCCTCGGGAAGATAAGATAGAATATCATAATTTACACGTGTACCTAAAAAGCCCAGAATAGAAGGAATTAAAAGCAAGAGTGCAATAAGGACAACAAGCTTTGGGTGATTTGCTTCCCATTTCGCAATTTTTTTAATCATCATATAGCCTCTTCTTTAGGTGGAATTTTTACGCTTCCTATTATAATGTCATAAAGCTGCGGCTTAATTTCCTCAAGCGTATAAGGATAGGCACGAAGAATCGCATTGCAGCAGCAGGAGAGCGTCATATTTATATATGCATACATTTTTATTTTTACTTCCTTTTCGGGATAACCCTTACTTTGGAAGTATAACAAGATATTATTGTAAAGCTCCTTTATAGGTCCATCACAGTTTTCCACAACCACATTAGCACCCATATAAAGATTCTTATCAATTAATACAGTAAGAGTTTTGTTGCTTTCAAGGAAATCTACAAGATGCTCTATAAATTTTGTAAGACACAGCTCAAAATCTTCATCAGTCTTAATTGTTGGAACTTCAATTACAGGACTGAGGTACTCTGTTGCTTTTCTTAAAATGATGTGAGATATTAAATCAAACTTATCCTTAAAATATAAATAGAAGGTGCCTTTGGCAACACCTGCTCGCTTTACAATTTCATCAATAGAAACTGATGTGACGCCCTTATCCTTAAAAAGCTCGAAGGCTGAGGACAGAAGCTTAGTATATTTTTCTGACTTTTTTTTCTCAACTTTTCCTATTTTGCACACCTCTTTTACAAAATATTTTAGAAACTGACTAATGGTCATTTATGACATTGAATATATTAGCACATTTTTTGATTCTTGCAAGGATATATTTGCAGCTTTAACAAAAAGTTAACAACTATATGAAAAGATAGTTAAAAGAATTCTTAAATTTAATATTTTTTTATTTAAATCGCCAAAGAAAAATATTTTAATAAAAAAGATATTATATGTGTGTATTATTAACTAATATATGTTATAATAAAAGCTCAATCATCGATACTTAAATAAAAGTATATCCAATCGGAGGAGAAGTCATGAAGAACTACATAAGCATTGATATTGGCGGCACCGCGATAAAATACGGTGTTGTTAACGAGAAAGGCGAAATCGTTAAGAAGAATAAACGCCCTACAGAGGCGATGGAATTTGGCGGCCCCGGAATTTTGCAGAAGGTTTGTGAAATTGTTGAAGAATATAAGGACGAATTTGAGATAAGCGGTGTATCAATCTCTACAGCGGGCATGATTGATACAAAAAACGGCAGAATCTTCTATTCAGGTCCAAATATCCCGAACTATACGGGAATCGATTTTAAAAAGACATTGATGGATAAGTATTCACTTGAGTGTGAGGTTGAAAATGATGTTAACTGTGCAGCTCTTGCTGAGTATATTGCAGGTGCATCAAAGGGTTCATCAAGCTCACTTATGCTCACAATCGGCACAGGAATAGGCGGCTGCGCTATCATAGACGGCAAGGTCTTACACGGATTTTCAAACTGTGGCTGTGAAATCGGCTATATGAAAATGGAGGGCGGCGACTTCCAGGAGCTGGGTGCAACAAGTGTACTTACAAATAAGGTTGCCCAGAGAAAGAACGATTCTCCGGAAAATTGGAGCGGTCTTGATATATTTAACGCTGCTAAGGCGGGCGACGAGATATGCATAAAGGCTATTGATGAAATGGTAGACGTTCTCGGTAAGGGAATTGCTAATATCTGCTGTGTACTCAATCCTGAGGTCGTTGTTCTCGGCGGCGGTGTAATGGCACAGGAAGAATACCTCTTTGACAAGATTGAAAAGAAGATGAAGAGCTACATGACTCCTCCTGTAGCAGCACACACAACCTTGAAGTTTGCACAGAATCAAAACAATGCAGGAATGCTCGGCTCATTTTACAATTTTATTGAAAATCACAAGAACTAAATATTTTAACGGGAAGCAGTCATTTGGCGGCTTCCCATTTTTCAAAAGGAGGGTAAACCTTGATTAAAGGTATTATATTCGATTTTGACGGCACCCTTTATGATTCGCTCTATGTCTGGGACAATGTCGCAGTTGACTATTTGAAATCGATAGGCGGTACACCTGAAAGCGATTTGGCGATGCAGTTTAGAAACATGGATTTAAGACAGGCGGCAAATTATTATATTGACCACTATCACGTAAAGCTAACTCAGGAGGAGATTATGCAGGGGATTAACGATATGGTCGAAAATGAATATGCAAATAATGTTTGCCCCAAAGAGGGAGTACCTGAGCTTTTAGAAAAATTAAGAGATAAAGGCATAAAGCTGTGTATTGCAACTGCTACGGATAAATATTTAATAGAAAAAGCACTTGAACGCTGCGGATTGGAAAAATATTTTATAGATATTTTTTCCTGCACAGATGTCAAAAAGAGCAAGCAGGAGCCGGATATATATAGACTTGCACTCAAATGCCTAGGTACAGGCAAGAGTGAAACGGCTGTTTTTGAAGATAATTTAAATGCTTTGACAACCGCTAAGAGAGATGGCTTTAAGGTTGTAGGTGTAAAGGATAACCATTCTAATTTAGATGAGCTTGAAAAAATGAGCGATGTCTATATAGATAGCTATAACGAGATAGACGAGCTTTTAAAATTTATAGATGAATAAAAGAAAACGGCACTAAGAAAAATCTTAATGCCGTTAATTTTATTTTACAGGCAGCTGAAGCTCAGTGATATGTTCATCTACATTTTCAGTCGTATGAATATCAATCCAGAGTATCTCTAAAAAGTCACCTGCTGCAGTTAAGCCGTTATTGTCACAGTAATCTAAAAGCTTTTGCCCCCATACAGCACTTTTTTTGTAGTCACCCTTATAGCACACAGTCAAATATTTACCGCCTTTTAAAATCTCAGCTCCGTTTTCATCAATTATAAAGGCGGATTTATATTTTAGCTTTTGATTGCTTTTCATCTCATGCAGAGATACGATAGTACCGATTTGATTGCTGCCAATGATATAGAACTTATCCTTATTTAAATTCAAGAGCTTTTTTATAAGCACATCCATCTCAAATTCCTCTTTGTAGCCCTGAGGAGTAGCGAAGCAGGCTCTGTCACTATATTGCTTTAATGAGATTTCATTAAGGCTTAAGCTTTGAGCTGATTGAATATTGAGTACTCTTTTTTCGACATTTTTTCTAAGCTCATAAAGCTCCTTTAGCTTTTGTTCTACAGCCTTTTTCTCCTCCTCAAGAAGCGAGATTGTGGCATCTGTGCTGTGTGATGAAAGATAATCCTTAATTCTGTCCATAGTAAAGCCCAGTTCTCGAAGCTCCCTTATAACGTTGAGCTTCCATATATCGTGGGTTGAATAAAGTCTGTAGCCGCTTTTGGATCGTTCGGGGGATATGAGTCCAATCTCCTCATAATAGCGAAGAGAGTCCACCCCAATATTATATAATTTAGATATTTCACCGATTTTAAAATATTTTTCCATTATTTAATAACGCCCCCTTGACTCTAGTATTATACCATAGTTTATAATGGGCATGCAAAGAAAAAGGAAAGGATTTGTTATGATGTTATTGAGAAAAGGGCAAGCTTCAATCATTGAATATGTGAAGAGCTTTGTAAGGGATACCTTTGAGGGTATAAAGCCTTCATCATGCGTGATTTCAGTTTTGGCAAGCTCAATTCTTGCATTCGGTCTTTATAATGTTCACTCTGTTTCAAAGGTTACAGAGGGCGGTATATTAGGTCTTACCCTACTGCTCGAATATTGGCTGAAAATTTCACCTGCTCTCTCAGGCTTTATTTTAAACATGATTTGTTATATTACGGGCTGGAAGATGTTTGGCAGAAAGTTCTTAGTTTATTCCATGATTTCAACAGCAGGCTTCTCTGTGTCTTATAAAATTTTTGAGCTGTTCCCGCCGCTGTTTCCACAGATAGCACAGATGCCTCTTTTGGCAGCTATTGTCGGCGCACTTTTCGTAGGTGTGGGAGCGGGCTTTTGTGTCAAGGCTGGCGGAGCGCCGTCGGGCGATGACGCTCTTGCTATGATAATGGCAAAGCTGACAGGTGCTAAAATCCAATATATGTATTTAATCACTGACTTGAGCGTGCTTTTATTATCCCTATCATATATCCCTCTTTCAAGGATGGTATATTCGCTTTTAACGGTTATAATTTCCGGTCAGCTTGTGGGAATTATACTAAAGGTTAAATTTCCTTGGGAAAAAGCCAAGGAGGAAAAAGGCGAGAATTAAAATTAAAAAATAAATAGACGACAGACAGGAAAGGTGCTTTTTAGAGCTTTTTCTGTCTGTTTTTTTATCTTTGCGTTTAAGAACAAGGATGCAATAAAAATAAACTAAAAATTAAAATATTTTTTGCCCCAGTTTTGCAGTTTGTATTGATTTTTATACAAAAAGGGTATAACATTAGAGAGTGAAGCATTGTGTACAGTTAGTTAAGTGGGATTAATTTAAGAATAGAAAATCCCTGAAAAATTTTTTATAAATTTTTAAAAAAATCTGTCACCTTTTTGCTTTCTAATCCATCTATATTATGGAAAACAAAAAAGGCGGTGTAATATGGTATTCAGCAGTATTAAGTTTATGTTTATCTTCATGCCGATTTTCTTCGGTATTTATTATTTAGTGCATTTTGTACCAAAAAGGTTTAGAAATAAAACTAGAAATATAGTTTTGCTTTTGGGCAGTCTAACCTTTTATGCAGTCGGTACAATCGGCGCACCCGAGCATTTCGCTATCTTTATAATAAGTATGGTCATGGATTATTTCGTGGGCAGGCTCATGGAAAAGAATCCTAAACATAAAAAAGCATTTTTAATAGCAGGGGTTACACTCCATTTAGTTTTCCTAGGCTTCTTTAAATATTTCAACTTCGTCTTTGGCGAGATAAGAGATATTTTCCCGAATTCAAATCTTGAACTAGGATTTAAGATTCTTCTTCCCATCGGTATTTCATTCTATACCTTCCAGGGAATTTCATATATCGTAGACGTTTATAGAAATAAAGTACCTGCTGAAAAAAGCCTTATAAACTTCTGCGTATACATTTCAATGTTTGAACAGCTTATCGCAGGTCCAATAGTTACCTACGACCATGTAAGAAAGGACTTGCCCGAAAGGCAGCTAAAGCTTAAAAATGTTCTTGAGGGACTTGGAATATTCATTTTCGGTGTAGGCTTAAAGGTTCTTCTTGCAAATCCGATTAACGGACTTTGGCGACAGGCTAATACAATAGGATTTGAAAGTCTTTCAACAATCCTCGCTTGGATGTGTATTGCAGCATATGCATTTCATATCTATTTCGACTTTTTCGGCTATTCCTTAATGGCTATAGGTCTAGGTCAGATGCTCGGCTTTAAATTGCCTAAAAACTTCGACTTCCCTTATCTTGCTCATTCAATGACTGAATTTTGGAGAAGATGGCATATCACCTTGGGCAGCTGGTTTAGAGAATATGTATATATCCCATTAGGCGGCAACAGAAAAGGAACAATTAAAACAATAAGAAACCTGCTTATTGTTTGGCTTTTAACAGGCATTTGGCACGGTGCAGGCTACAACTTCATTATGTGGGGACTTTTCCTCTTCACAGTTATGATAATTGAGAAGTATGTATTAAATAAGCTCTTTGATAAGGTGCCGATAGTCGGCAGGCTTTATATGCTTCTTTTAATCCCGATTATGTGGTCAATATTTGCAATAGATGACGTTTCACAGATGGGCGAATTCTTCAAGCGTCTGTTCCCGTTCTTCGGTCAGAGCATGTGGTCTGACTTCGAGCTTGATTATGTTAAATATTTCAAGGAGTATTGGTACTTCTTCTTAGCGGGCATAATCTTCTCAACACACCTTCCCTTCAATCTTTTAAAGAGATTAAAGGAGCGTGCGGATTCAGATGAAAAATACAATAAGCTTTGTCAGGGAGTAATAGTTGTTATTTTGATTTCAATTCTTGCAGGTAGCACTTATTGTATGTACAAGGGATTTAACGATCCGTTCTTATACTTTAGATTTTAATTTTACGGAGGCAATCAAATGAAAAAAACTTTAAAGGCTGTTATCGCAGCAGCATTAACACTTGTAATGGCTTTGACCTTCTTCGGCTGTGTAAATCCCGAGGGTAAGCCCGAGGAAACAAAAGAAGAAGCAACAACACAGGAAGAAACAACACAGACCTCCACAGTTCCTGCAACACAGGCAGAAAAGGCAGATTTCTCTAAGGTTCTATTCATAGGCGATTCAAGAACAGTAGGTCTTAAGGAATATACAGACCTTCCCTCAGACTTCTTCTGTGATGTCGGCTTGAGCGCTAGAAACTCACTTAAAAAGACTATCCCCGTTGAGGGCGTAGGCAAGGTTACACTTGAGCAGCTTTTAGCAAAGAAGCAGTACACAAGAGTATATATTATGCTCGGTATCAATGAGATTGGCGGCAGACTTGAATCAATCGTAAATAACTACAAGGATGTTATTGACTTTGTAAAGGCAAAGCAGCCTAATGCATCAATCGTAATCATGGCTAACCTCCATGTTACAAAGGAAAGATCAGACTCAGATGCTTCAATCAACAACGAGGCAATCAATAATTTCAATAACGAGGTTAAGAAGTTTGCAGACGGCAAAACAATTTTCTATATAGACGTAAACAGCGTTTTTGATGACAAGGATAATGCTCTTAAAAAAGACATGACATCAGATAACGTTCATCTTTACGCAAAATACTATAAAGAGTGGGCAGCTTGGATTCAGGCACAGCCCCTTCAGTAAGGAATAAAAAACATTGACTAATGAAGTTTTTTCAGCTCTTATAAGGCAAAATGAAAACTCAATGTATGCGGTGGCATATTCGATTCTTAGAAATGATCACGATGCCGCTGACGCTATAGGTGAGTCGATTTTAAGGGCGTACAGCACCTTGGACTCCTTGAAGAACGAAAAAGCTTTTAAGCCGTGGCTTTTAAAGATAATTCATAATACCTGTTTGGAAATAATTAGAAAGCAGAAAATAACGCTCGATATTGATGAGCAGTACGATTTAGCTGATGAAAAGGCGAGCGAGGATCATTCAACCAGACTTGCTCTGCGTCAGGCGGTGGAGAGCTTGAAACAGCCATATAGAACGGTTGTTGTGCTTTATTACTATGAGAATATGAGCATAAAAGAGATTTCACTTATCAGCGGAGATTCCGTGCAGGCAGTTAAGAAGCAATTATCAAGAGCCAGAGAAATGCTCAAGAACATTATCCGAAAGGAGGACTTCTTCGGATGAATAAGTTTGACAGCAATTTGAAAAAGACAGCTAAGAGGGAAAGGCGAGAGGCTCCGCAGATTGTTAAGGATAAAATTGAGGAGAGCTTAGAGCTTTTGCCCAAAGAGAATAAAAATAAAATTAAACCCTTTAGGGTTGTTAATAAGATCTTGACATCGGCGGCTTGCTTGGTGTTTGCAATGCTTGTTGTTATGCCGAATTTAAGCATTGGCTATGCCCAGAAGCTTTCGGATGTCCCTGTTATAGGGGATTTTGTGAAGGTTGTTACCTTGAGAAATTATGTCATTGATAAGGGCAACATGAATTTGGACGTTGAGGTTCCTGAGGTCGATCCGTCACAGGGTGATGCAGCACAAAATATCAATGTGAGCGTTCAGGAGCTTACTGATAAGATTCTAGAGGAATTTAACAGTGAGGTTAAGGAGCATGACGGCGAAGGCCATGCGGCAACATATGTCGATTATGAGGTGCTTACAAATAGCTCGGAATGGTTTACCTTGAAGCTCACAATTTTAACTGTTGCTGCAAGCAGTGACACTAGCTATGCCTATTATCATATAGATAGAAAAAAGGGCGAGATTGTATATCTTGAGGATCTTTTTAAATCAAAAGAATATGCTCAAAGAATTGAAAAAATCATAAAGGAACAAATGAAAGAGCAAATGGCGAAGGACGAAAACATTGTCTATTGGACGGAAAAAGAGGACTTCGGCACAGATTTTACAGAGATTACACCGCATCATGGATTCTATTTTGATGAGCAGGGAAACATCGTTATAACATTTAATAAATACGAGATTGCACCTGGTTATATGGGCTGTCCGGAATTTAAAATTAGCTATAACGATATTAAGGACATTCTCAAGGACGAATATAAAAAATAAATCAGATTTAATATTGGCTCTCGGCTTATTGTCGGGAGCTTTTTGTTTTTCTTGGGAAATAATTCCTTAAACAAAAGCTATATACACAGAAAAAAGCCATATGCGGTGCAAGAATACTTGAAAAAAGGGGAGTTTTAGGCTATAATAAAGCTAGTTGCGTTTAAGTGTTGATTATCACTTGACGATAGAATTTTATTATAAAGACGGAGGGAATGCGGTGTTTAAGATAGGATTTGATAACGACCTTTACATCAAAAAGCAGTCCGAGCAGATAAGTGAGCGAATTAAAAAGTTTGGAGGTAAGCTATACTTGGAGTTCGGCGGCAAGCTCTTTGATGATTACCACGCTTCAAGAGTACTTCCTGGCTTTAAACCGGATAGTAAGCTTCAGATGCTTCGAAATATTTCATCACAAGTTGAGCTTGTAATTGTTATCAATGCAAGCGATATTGAGAATAATAAGGTACGCCGTGACCTCGGTATTACTTACGACAGGGACGTTCTTCGTCTGATAGATAATTTCCGTTCAATCGGTCTTTTTGTTGGAAGTGTTGTTATTGCTCGCTACAGCGGTCAGCCCGCAGCACTTGCGTTTAGGGAAAGGCTTATTAACTTGGGCGTTAAGGTCTATATGCATTATCCGATTGAGGGCTATCCCTATAATATACCTCACATTGTATCAGATGAGGGCTTCGGTAAGAATGAATATATAGAAACAGAGCGTCCGCTTGTTGTCATCACTGCACCGGGACCTGGCAGCGGAAAGATGGCAACCTGCCTGTCACAGCTATATCACGATAATTTAAGAGGAATCAAGGCGGGATATGCTAAGTTTGAAACTTTCCCCATTTGGAATCTTCCGTTAAAGCACCCCGTAAACCTCGCATATGAGGCTGCTACAGCTGATTTAAGCGATGTTAACGTAATCGATCCTTATCATCTTGAGGCTTATGGAGAAACAACGGTTAACTATAACAGAGATGTTGAGGTTTTCCCTGTACTTAACGCTATATTTGAAAAGATTGAGGGCAAGAGTCCCTATAAGTCACCGACAGATATGGGCGTTAATATGGCTGGTTACTGCATTGTTGACAATGAGGCTACAAAGCAGGCTTCATTAAATGAGATTATAAGAAGATATTTTGCAGCTCTTTGTGACAGCAAAAAGGGCATTAAGAATGAGGCGGAGATTGCAAAGATTGAAAGCCTAATGAATCAGGTGGGAATTACTGAGGAATACAGAAAATGCGTAACTCCTGCACTTGATAAGGCTAAGCAAACAGGCGATCCTGCAGTTGCTATTGAGCTTTGTGACGGAAGAATTATCACGGGCAAAACAAGTGACCTTTTAGGTGCAAGCTCTGCAGCACTTTTAAACGCTGTTAAGACTATATCGGACGAACCCGACGAGGTACTGCTTATCGATCCGAGTGTTATTGAACCCATTCAAGCACTTAAAACAGGTGTTCTAGGCGGGAAAAACCCCAGACTTCATACAGATGAGGTTTTAATCGCTCTTTCAATTTCAGCTACGCAGAACAGCTATGCTAAAAAGGCTGTTGATTCACTGCCTCTTCTTCGTGGCTGTGAAGCACACTCGAGCGTAATACTTTCTCAGGTTGATGTTGATATATACAGAAAGCTCGGCATTAACTTGACATGTGAGCCTAACTACGAGGTTAAGGGACTTTATCATAAGAACTAAGATAAATAATTTAAGCCGTTTAAGAGTTTTTTTAAGCTCCTAAACGGCTTTTTATATATTTATTACTAATTATATAATAAATAAACCTCCCACAGCTTACTGTGAGAGGTCTTTTTAGATTAACTTATTTTCAAGCAGCTAATTAATAGTTGATGCCTGTAAATGTGTTTGTTGTGCGAGCTGAACCTGTGCCGTGAATCGGAACAAGTGTTGCTTTAAGATCAAGAACTGCATCAAAATTATATGAGTAGCTCATTGATGAAATCTTGCCGTTAGCAACGTTTACAGTAACTGTGATGTCCTTGTAAACTACGCTAGCCTTTTCAAGCTTAAGTAAAGCTGATAATGCGCCAAGAGCGTCCTTGATGCCCTGTCTTACTTCTGATTCTGTGATGAAGTCATTTGTGAAGCGTGCAAGAGGTGTGCCGTTGTTCTTCTGAGGAACTGATGCGTTAGCAAGCTTGAAAACATACTTTGACTCTGATGCACTTACCATCTGAATGTCAGATGCCTTAAGAGCTGTAGCCTTAATTCTGTAGTTAGAGTTAACGTTCTTAGCTGCACCCTTGTTTGTACCAACGCCGATGAAGCCGCCAACAACTGAGCTGAGGTCTGCGTTTGCATCAATCTTATGGATGATGCCGTTAAGAGTTTCTGTCTTATCGCCAACATCGATGGGCTTTGTGAAGCTGCAAACACGATTTACGTTGTAGCTTGTCTTTGCAATCTTAGCTGTTTCAGCATTGAGGAAGTTAGCAAGTGCTGCTGCATCCATCTTGCCTGCGGGCTTGTTAGCCTCGGGCTTATTAGCTTCAGGCTTTGCTGCGGGCTTGCCAGATGCGTCTGTCTGAGCTTCAGCTTTTGTAGCTTCTTCTGCGTCTGTAACAACTTCGCCGTCAGCGTTTGTTGCTTCTTCAGCATCTGTTTCGTCTTCTACAGGAACAACAACCTCTTCGCCGTCAGCGTTTGTAACGATTTCAGTTTCGGGAGCTGTTGATTCATTCTCCTTGTCTGTCTTCTTGCAAGCTGCAAAAGCAAATACAAGAGAAAGAGCAAGAATTAATGCAAGTATTCTTTTCATTTGGATTTCCTTTCTTTTTAGGGCAAATATACTTATATGCCCAATTTTTATATCCATTTTAATAGATTTATATTAGAAGGTCAATATTATTTTGAAAAAAAGACTGACTTTTTGAGAAAAAATTTGTATCATATTGTCTAAATTACTAAAATACGACAATAAATATGTACAATATATACAAGCCAAATGATTTTACATAGATATGCGAAAACAAAAATATCGCCCGAAATAAATCGAGCGATATTCTTGAAAGATATTGTGTTGAAAAGAATACTGTTATGCTTAAATTATTTATCGTCTAAGCCGATTTTTACAGTGTAATCAACTGCACCACGCATATTGTCAAGCTTGAAAGACATACCGCCAACGCCGAGCTTAGCAGAGGAGATATTAACCTTTACAAGGTAATGATATGTACCACCGACAATTTTGCCTGTGTTGTTGTCAATAGTTGCCTTGATGTAAGCGTTTGTATAGGTGAGCTTAACATTCTCACGGCCTTCCTTAAGTTCGATGCCTTTAAGCTCGTTGAGAGCCTCATCGATTGAACCGAGAGTACCGATGCCGCGAGCAACGGGACCGCCGTTAGTCTTATCGCCGTTAGAACCATCTGTCTGATTCTTAAGCTGGATGTTAACTACTGTGTATTTGCCGTTAACCTTAGCTGAGCAGGATGTGATGTCAGAACCCTTGAGGTCCTTGTATCCGCCTGCAGGAACAAAGTTTGTTTCAACGGAGTTATTACCAAGAGCTGCGTCAACGATGGGGTTAACAAGGGGAAGAAGTGTACCGATAAGACCGCTTTCAGCTGTCATCTTGCCGTCAAGCTTCATAACCTGATGTCCCTTAGGTGCGGGGTTCATTGACTTGTTTCTTGCTGCTACATAGAAAGCTGCAACCTCAGCGGGGTTTGTTGAATTAAGACCTTTCTGCGCGTCGGGCTTGTTTGCGTCGGGCTTATTTGTATCGGGCTTGCCGTCTGCCTTTGTAGCTTCCTCAGCTTTTGTAGCTTCTTCTTTGTCTGTAACAGCCTCGCCGTCTTCGTTTGTAACTTCTTCTGCTTCTGTTTCGTCATCAGCAGGAACTACTACCGTTTCGCCGTCCTCGTTTGTAACGATTTCAGTTTCGGGAGCTGTTGATTCGTTTTCCTTATCTGTCTTCTTGCATGCTGCGAAAGCAAATACAAGTGAAAGAGCAAGGAGTAATGCGATAACTCTTTTCATTAATTGTGTCTCCTTCTTTGATTTTTAATTTTTTATTATTTTCTCTCATGAAAATAACTTAGTAACAATAGGATAGAATAAAAATGACTAAAAGTCAAGAGAAGTTTATGACATTAGCTGGTTATTTTTAAATAAATTATAATAATTTTTGTACAAAACTGTTAAAATGTCTAAGATTCATCAAAAATATTATATTTGAGAATAAATATTAATATAAAAAGTAATAGCTCATATAATTATTTCAAAGGGTGTTGTGCCTTTCTTTTTTAGTTTATAAAGCCTTAAGTACAGCAGTTAGCTGATGTTCCAATCATTGTATATTAAGCTTTAAGATAGACGAAAAAGTGACGTTAACGTCAATCTTAATAAAAAAATAATCTTAAATAATAAAATTTAAATAAAAAAGCATAAAAAATTTACAAGTGAAATTTGTGCATTATGACGTATTTGTGCAATTTTACATCAGAATATATTTTGGAATAATCTTAAATATAGAGAAAAATTAATGATAATATATGAAAAATCCAATAATACAATAAATATTACTGACGAAAGCAGTCTAAAAGTCGTGAAATATCGATTTAATTAAAAGGTGTACTGCAATTTGACATTAAAAAGCTAATTTGATAGAATGAATTAGTAAAATAGTTCCCACACGGGGGACATACATAATATTAAAATCAACAAAAGGAGGAATGAAGGTTGATAGATCAGAAAACACTGGCATATATAAACCTTTATGCTGTACTAGGAACATTAGAAAATTTGTGCGAGATCGTACCCGAAGCAAGTGCGCTTCTCACAAATAAAAAGCCCATATCTGTTGCTTTTGAAGTTAAGGACGGCCCGAGTGCTACAATTACCTTTAATAACGGCAGATGTAGAATGGAGCAGGGCGTCAATAATTGCGACGTTAAGCTGCCTTTCTCTTCATGTGAGAAATTTAACGGCCTTATCGACGGAACAGTTACACCTATTCCCTCAAAGGGCTTCCAGCACTTAAAGTTCTTGCTTAAATCCTTTACACCTCTTACCGATATGCTTTCAAAGTATATGCGTCCCGATCCAGAGGACTTAAAGGATGAGGATTTCTTCAACAAAAGCACATCCTTGATGTTCTATACAATCGCAGTTGCAATTTCACAGATTGCAAACAATGATAAAATCGGTATGTTCTCAGCAGATCATATTGTAGACGGCGAAATAGGCTTTGCTATTAAGGACGGCCCCGCTGCTACTATCCGTGCAAAGGATCACAGACTTGTTACAATAAAGAGAGCAAGCGAGGAGCCGAGAGCTGCCATGGAATTTGCAGATATGAAGCTCGCAAGAGCGCTCTTCGATGGTCAAGTTAACGCAGTAGCCTGCATAGGTGAGGGTAAAATCACCATGAAGGGCATGATTTCAATGATTGATAATCTTAACAGAATTCTTGACAGAGTTGCTCTGTACTTAGCTTAAGGAGGGAAAATTATGAGCTTTGATATAAACAATTATGAAAACAGCAGAAAGATGTTTGACAGAGCCACAAAGGTTATCCCTTCAGGCGTTTACGGACATCTCGGTCCGGCAGAGGGCTGCTTTATTCCCGTAGCTGCTTATCCGCTTTTCGGTGACAGAGCGCAGGGTTCTTATTTTTGGGATGTTGACGGAAATAAATTCGTCGACTATATGTGTGCATACGGTCCCAACGTATTAGGCTACAACGATCCCGATGTTGACGCAGCAGCAATGGAGCAGGCTAAAAAGGGCAACTGTATGACCTCTCCCTCAACAAAAATGGTAGAGCTTGCAGAGCTTATGGTTGATACTGTTGCATCAGCAGACTGGGCTTTCTTCGCAAAGAACGGCAACGACGTTACAACAGCTGCTATTTTAACAGCAAGAGCTGCAACACATAGAAAGAAAATTATCTTTATAAACGGCTTCTATCACGGTATTTCTCCGTGGACACAGAAGGTTGACTATCCCGGCATCATCGAAGAGGATGTTGCAAACAATATCTATATTGATTGGAACGATATTCCTGCACTCGAGAGAGCTATTGAAGAAAACAAGGACGAAATCGCAGCATTCATTTCTACTCCTTATCTTCACGGCAACTTCGCAGATAACGTACTTCCTGCTGAGGGCTATTGGCAGAAGGTTAGAGAGCTTTGCACAAAGAACGGCATTGTTCTTATTATTGATGACGTTAGAGCAGGCTTTAGACTTGACCTTGCAGGCTCAGACCATTACTATGGCTTTGAGGCTGACCTTATCTGCTTCTGTAAGGCTATTGCAAACGGCTGGAATATCTCAGCTCTTTGCGGTAAGGATTTCTTAAAGGGAGCAGTTAGCTCGCTTGCATATACAGGCTCATATTGGCTCAGCGCCGTTCCTATGGCAGCAGGCCTTGCTTGTATCAATAAGATGAAGGCACTCGACACACCCAAGCTCTTTAGGGAAAAGGGCATCAAGGTTACAGACGGCCTCGTAGCAGCAGCTAAAAATAACGGCTTTGACCTTAGAGTATCAGGTGAGCCGGCACTGTTCTATTTAAGACTTGCTGACGATAATTCACTTATGCTTCATCAGGAATGGATTGCAGAGATGGTTAAGCGAGGAATCTTTATGACAAACCACCACAACCACTTCATCAATGCTTCCTTAACAGATGAGGACATCGCTCATACAATCGATGTTGCAGAGGACGCATTTAATGCTCTTCGCAAAAATCATCCTGAAAGAGGATAAATATTAAGGTAAAGTAAAAAGATTAAAATGTCTCGGCTTTCTCTTTACAAGTCGGGACATTTTATGATATTATAGTGTATATAGAATATATTTTATAGTAACTTATCAATATAATTTATGCAAAATGCTTTTATATTGCTTTATTATAATTATAAACGAACTATAAACTAGTACAATTACAAGTACTAAATCAGAAACTCTGCGGATATACGATCCGCTCTGAATAAACAAGTATATTTTTCTTGCAAGGAGGAAATGTAAATGCCATTAAATAAGCAGGAATGGTTAGCTCTTGAAAAGAAAGCTCATGAGCTTCGTAAGCTTTGCCTCGATACAACATACTGGGCAGGCTCAGGTCATATCGGCGGCGGTATGAGCTCTATGGATATTTTAACTGTTCTCTACCACAAGTATCTTCACTTAAAGCTTGAGGATCCTAATTGGGAGGATAGAGATAGATTTATCCTCAGTAAAGGTCATGTAGGCATAGCTTACGCTCCCGTACTTTGCGATTACGGCTGGAACGATATGGAACAGCTAAAGACCTTTAACCACTCGAACTCTAAGATGGGTATTCATCTTGACTCTAACAAGGTTGTCGGCGTTGACGCATCAACAGGCTCACTCGGACACGGACTTCCAATAGCTGTGGGTACTGCACTTGCAGCAAGAGTTCTCGGTAAGGATTATAAGACTTTTTGCCTTTTAGGCGATGGTGAATGTGACGAGGGTTCTAACTGGGAGGCAGCGATGACAGCTGCTAACTACAAGGTTACAAACCTTATCTCCTTCGTTGACCGCAATAAGTGCATGATCGACGGCGAAACAGAGAACGTCATGAAGCTCGAACCCTTCGCAGATAAGTGGGAAGCATTCGGCTTTATCGTCAAAGAGGTTGACGGACAGAATATCAAGGAGCTTTGCGAGGCTATCGACTTTGCTCTTGATAACGAAGGCAAGACTGATAAGCCCGTTATGATTATTGCAAATACTGCAAAGGGTGCAGGAATTGACTTCATGGAAAATAACTACAAGTGGCATTATGGTGCTATCAATGAGGATATGTATAAAAAGGCACATGAAAGCCTTGATAGATACTACGAGGCTAGAGTAGCACGCGTTGAAAAGGAGGCTGAATAATATGGCAGGCGGAATGACATATACAGCCGTTGATTCTACACAGATTTCTTCAACAGAATATTACGGCAAGGCTCTTGTTGAGTTAGGCAAGGAGCATCCGGAAATAGTAGGTTTAACTGCTGACCTTGCAAAGTCAACTAAAATCGGTATGTTCGGTGAAGCTTTCCCCGATAGATTCTTTAACGTAGGTATCGCTGAGCAGAATATGTTCGGTATGGCAGCAGGTATGGCTAAGGCAGGTCTTGTTCCCTTCCTTTCAACATTCTCAGTTTTCGCTTCATTAAGAAGTGCTGATCAGCTTCAGACAGATATTTGCTATCAGAATGTAAACGCTAAGATTATTGCAACACATTCAGGTACATCCTTCGGTCAGGCAGGTTCAACTCACCATGCTATAAACGATATGGCTGTTACTCGTGCGATGCCCAATCTTACAGTTATCTGCCCCGCAGACGGACTTGAAACTGTCAACGCTGTTCGTGCAGCATATGAAACACCAGGCCCGTTCTATATTAGAATTAACCGCGGCTTTGACCGTGTTCTTTATGACAGCACTGACTACGGCTTTGAAGTTGGCAAGGCAGTAGAGCTTCACGAGGGTACTGATATTACAGTTATCGCTTGCGGCTCATGTGCATTTCAGGCTCTTGAGGCTGCTAAGAACCTTGAGATGTCTGAGGGCATTAAGGTAAGAGTTCTTAATATGCACACAATTAAGCCTATTGACCGTGAGGCTATCCTCAAGGCTGTTGCTGATACAAGACGTATTATCACAGTTGAGGACCACAACGTAATCGGCGGTCTTGGCTCTGCAGTAGCAGAGGTAATCGTTGAATCAGGTAAGGGCTGCGCATTCAAGCAGTTAGGTATTCAGGATAAGTTTGCACCTATCGGACTTCATGAGGATATTATGTCTATGCTCGGTATTGATTGCAACGGTATCATGGAGGCTATTCACGAGGTTATGCATAAGGACTTCGAGGTTGATGATGACTGGAACGACGAGGTATAATTTTACCCGTTTTCCAAATGGAAAGGAATGATTATATGGCTACAAGAGATGAGCGTTTTACAAATAAACTTTTTCTCAACGCCGTCCTTCCGCTCATCAAGGTTATCGCAACTGATGATGCGAAACTTGCTAAGAAGTTTGAGCATGCACACGGCGTAATACAGGTTAGTGCGCTTGATGATGAAAGCCCAGTCGGCAAGTCTGCAACTCATTTTATCGTAAACTGTGGTGAGTGGGTTGTTCATGCTGATAAGGTTGACACAAATCCGCACATTGAGCTAGAATTCAAGAGCGTTGAAGCGATGAATGCATTCTTCAAGGGAACAATGAATTTGGAAACTCTTCCCAAGATGAAGGGCATCACAAAGCATCCTGCACTGTTTGCTTCATTTATGATGGTGCTTTTAAAGATGTCATCACTTCTCACAGCTAAGGAAATCCCTGAGGAGGAAGAAACACAGTGGCTTTTAACAAAGTGCTATTTCTATCTTCTTACAAGCGGCATTTCACAGCTTAATAAGCTCGGTCACGAGGCTATCCATGATTGGACTACAAAAAGCCCAGACAGAGTTTATGCTCTTGCTGTTAACGGACACGAAGAAATTTCAGCATACATCCGCATTAAGGCTGGTAAATCAAAGGCGGGCCGCGGCACTTATAAGAGAGCAATGCCGTTCTTCACGCTTCGCTTTAGAGATTTGCCATCAGCACTCGGTACTCTTATGAGCATCGACGATATGCTTGAAGCTGTTAAAGCAGGTAAAATCATCATGGAGGGCGCACCTGAGTTTGGTGGCCAGTTCGGTGAATATATGCTTACAGTTGGTTCTTACGTTCAGTAAATTTAAAAATGTTTTTAGCCCCTTATCTAAGGATAGGGGGCTATTTTCTATGTAAAAAAATGCACCCGAAAACTCGAGTGCATTAAAATTAACTTTCTGTAATGTAATTTTGGTATCTTTCTAAAAGATTAATATCAGCTGTAACTGTAATTAAAAGTCCGTCTGCACGATAATCCTCTGCGTGAACAGTGCCGTCTTTTCTGAGAAGTGCGGCATCTGAACCCATGCTGTAGGGGAGAAGGAGAGTTACCTTTCTTCTTGTGGGCGGAAGAGCTGTCATTACAGAATTTAGAAGATTATCAAGACCTTCACCTGTTTTTGCAGAAATCTTAACACTGTTAAGACCAACTGAGAGGAAGGATATATCCTCAGCAATATCGCATTTGTTAAATACTGCAATTATAGGCTTGCCCTGACAGCCTAATTCATTTAAAAGCTTTCTCGTAACCTCCAAATGCTCTGCACATTCTGATGACGAAGCGTCACAGACATTTAAAATAAGAGTTGAGCTTGCAGCCTCTTCGAGGGTTGACTTGAATGCTTCAACAAGTCCGTGAGGAAGTCTGCGGATAAATCCAACAGTATCTATGAGCATAACTTTTCTGCCGTCAGGTAGAGTTAATGCACGAGAGGTTGGATCGAGGGTTGCGAAAAGCTTATCCTCGGCTAAAACGCCCGCTTGAGTTAATGTGTTCATAAGTGTTGATTTGCCTGCATTTGTATAGCCGACTATAGCAACAGTTTGAACTCTGTCCTTTTCTCTTCTTGTACGCATCAAAGCACGTCGCTTGGAAAGTCCCTCAAGGTCATCTTCAAGGCTTTTTATTCTGCGTCTTATGTGTCTTTTGTCAGTTTCGAGCTTTGTTTCGCCCGGTCCTCTTGTACCGATGCCGCCGCCCAAGCGTGACAGGGCAGTACCCTTGCCTGCAAGTCTAGTTAACTGATATTTAAGCTGAGCTAATTCAACCTGCAATTTACCCTCGCCGCTTCTTGCACGAAGAGCGAAAATATCAAGGATTAACTGTGTTCTGTCAACAACTCTGACGTCTGTCGCATCCTCAATATTTCTCTGCTGAGAGGGGGTTAATTCGCAGTCGAAAATTAAAAGATCCGTTTCGTTGTTTTTGCAAAATTCTTTAATCTCTTCGAGTCTGCCCGAGCCAATGTATGTTGCAGCGTCGGGAGCAGCACGTTTTTGAGTCATCTTTGCCTGAACAACTGCGCCTGCTGTTTTAGCAAGCTCTGCAAGCTCATCTAAGGAGTCCTCGCAGTTAAAATCGCCTGAATCCACTCCCACAAGGAGAGCAGATTCAGGTTTTTGTGTGTTTTCAAAAAATTGAGCCAAATTATTTCCTTTCAGTGAGCCTTATTCTAGGCCGTTGGGGTTGTTGGACTGCCATCTCCAAGAGTCCTCGCACATATCTTCAATGCCGTACTGAGCTTCCCAGCCGAGGATTTCCTTAGCCTTTGTGGGATCAGAATAGCATGTAGCGATGTCGCCATCTCTTCTAGGAGCAATCTTGTAGTTAACCTTCTTGCCAGATGCCTTTTCAAATGCCTTAACAACGTCAAGAACGCTGTAGCCCTTACCTGTGCCGAGGTTGTAAACTTCGCATCCGTCAACTGTTAAAAGTCTTTCAACTGCCTTTAAATGGCCCTTAGCAAGGTCGACAACATGGATGTAGTCACGAACGCCTGTACCGTCATGTGTCGGATAATCGTCACCGAAAACGCTGAGGCAGGGGAGCTTGCCGATTGCAACCTGTGTTATGTAGGGCATGAGATTGTTGGGGATACCGTTGGGATCCTCACCGATTCTGCCGCTCTTGTGTGCGCCGATGGGATTGAAGTAACGAAGAAGTGTTACGCCCCAGTCCTTATCTGATACGCAGATGTCCTGAAGAATCTGCTCGATGAAATACTTTGTTGTGCCGTAGGGGTTTGTTGTACCGCCTGTTTTCATATCTTCCTTTAAGGGAGATACGTTGTTTGAGCCGTAAACTGTAGCTGAAGAGCTAAATACCATCTTCTTGCAGCCGTTCTCGCTCATAGCCTTGCAAAGTGATACAGTACCTGCGATATTGTTATCATAGTATTCCATAGGCTTTTTAACGCTTTCACCTACAGCCTTGAGGCCTGCAAAGTGAATAACTGCTTCAATTTTATTTTCCTTGAAAATTTTACGCATAGCGTCGGTATCTCTTATGTCTGCCTCGTAAAATTTGAAGTCCTTGCCTGTAAGTTCTTTTATTCTCTTAAGGCTTTCGGGCTTGCTGTTAACAAAATTATCGAGTATAATAATATCATATCCTGCATTAAGAAGCTCGACGCTTGTGTGGGAACCTATAAAGCCGGCACCGCCGGTAACAAGAATTGCCATGGGAATCATCCTCCATTTTCTTTGATATTTTTATTATAACTCAAAGCTTATATAAAAGGAAGTATCAAAAGAGGATTTTAACATTTTATGCATGATTTCTATAGGAAAAGTTCTTTAATATCATAATGGATAACAGAGTAAACCGAATTTCAAATCGAAAGGAATTTTTTAATGCAGAATTTATCTGATATTTCAGTTATAAAAAGTGTTTTAGCTGCTCATGGCTTTACATTTTCAAAGGCTCTCGGTCAGAACTTTATTATAAATCCGACAGTCTGTCCGAGAATGGCTGATGAGTGCCTGACGGACGAAAATACAGGCGTACTCGAAATTGGTGCAGGCATAGGTGTTCTTTCAGCGGAGCTTTGCAAGCGTTCTAAAAAAGTTGTCTGCGTAGAATTAGACGACAGACTTCTTCCGATTCTCGCTGATACTCTTGCAGAATATCCAAACTTTGAGGTTGTCAATGAGGATATTTTAAAGGTTGATTTGGAAAAATTAATCGCCGAAAAGTTCCCCAATATGAGAGTTGTAGTCTGTGCGAATTTGCCGTATTACATCACTTCCCCCGTTATAATGAAGCTTTTAGAGAGCAATTTGCCGATTGACGCCGTAACAGTTATGGTTCAAAAGGAGGCAGCACAGAGAATCTGTGCAAAGGTCGGCTCCCGTGATGCAGGCGCAGTTACAGTCGGTGTTAATTTTTATGCCGAGGCTCACAGACTTTTTGAAGTAACAAGAGGCAACTTTATGCCGTCACCCAATGTTGACAGCACAGTTATGCGCCTTGATATAAGAAAAACTCCTGCTATAAATGTGAGTGATGAAAAGCTTTTCTTCAAGGTCGTCAAGGCTGTATTCGGTCAGCGCAGAAAGACGGCTTCAAATTCAATTTCTTCAGGTCTTTCAATGCCTAAGGATAGGGTGATAGCTGCGATTGAGGATGCTGGTTTCCCTGCAAACGTCAGAGCCGAGAGCATGACAATGGATGAGCTTGCAAGACTTAGTGAGTCAATTAAGAAGTTCATCGAGGAATAAGATAAAATAAAAAATAAAAAGAGCGTATCAGCTGATACGCTCTTTTTTTACTTAATGACTTTAACATTCTTCTGCTTTAAAAGATTTACTATTTTATCACACTCGTTGGGCTGTAAAGCTGATTTATTTAAAATCAAAGCCTTTTTCTCTGCGATGTAGATGTAAAATGCAGTCGGAGAATCCATAACCTTTAAGATTTTAGCATAGGGGATACGGGATAAAATATCCTTATCAGAATGGACGATAAGCTCTAAAATATTATCCTTAAAGTTGAATGTCTGGGGGAGAGTGAAGTTCTTGCCTAACTTCTTAAACTCTATTCTCGGTGCAATGAATTTTAAGAATACCATTGCGATTGCACAAAGAATATCAACTGCAAGCACAACATATAAAAACACATTTGGTCCAACTGTTGCAAATGCGATAATCAAAACAACGGATAAAATTAAGCAGATAATTGCCGATAATTTCATCGAAGCGTGTTTTGACTTCTTTTTATCTGTGTAACGGATATATTCCTTGTATGATTTAATATCGTTTTGTGAGTTGGCTGAAACTATAAGCATAGTTAGTCCTTTCAAAATTAATTTGGTACATTTGCAGCTGCCTGCTGCGCATTGGCTGTATCAATAGCCAAAACAATGCCCAGAGAAATAAGCTCGTAGGATGGATCGAAAATTTCTAATGCATAGGTGTCTGAAAAGGCAAACCACTCTTTCATAATAGTCATAATTAATTTATCACTATCAAAAAGGCTGTAGTTGTGGCTCCAAAGGTCGCCCTCAACTCGGAGTGTTGTGTTCTCGAGCCTGTACTTAGGCTTGAAGAATGAAAATTCCTTTACGATTTGAGCAACCTCCTGCCCGTTTATCTCTAAAAAGAATCGTGGGAAGAGAGTAAAAAGTTTTGCGTATATAAGCCCTATTTCTTCACCGTTTTGGTTTAAGATATGCAGCTTGCCTCTGAGCGAGAAAAACTCACCCTTAACGAAATACTTATCCTCATTGTTTTCATCTTTTACGGAGAAGTTCGAGGTAAGTGAAAAAAGTTTTTGCTTAATATAGAGCTTCATAAAAACATCCCCTTGAAATCAGTCGTCCTTCTTTTCTTCCTTTTCCTCCTCCTCGGCAATAGCCATATCAATAGCTAAAGCGATACCGAGGGCGAGAAGCTCATACTTTTCATCGAGAATATTAAGAACGTAGCTGTCGCCTAAAGAAATCCATTTCTTACGAATTTCCATAATCTTTTCCTTGCCGTCAAAAAGATCATAGTCGTGGTCGAAGATATTGCCCTTTATGCGAATGTCTGTGCCTTTAATCTTAAAGTTGGGCTTGAAAAGCGTTATTTCCTTGACGATTTCAGCTTTCTTTACCCCGTCTAATTCCAAAATGTAATGCGGAGTTAGAGATATGAGCTTTGAGTAAATTTCTCCAATCTCTTGCTTTTCAGAGTCGAGAATATGGAGGTTCCCTCTAAGAGAAACAAACTCACCCTTGACGAAATATTTGTCATTTCCGTCCTCGTCCTCTACGGTGAATTTATCTCTAATAGAAAATACCTTCTGCTTGATATAAAGCTTCATTTTAAACTCACTTTCTAAATTTCATAGAAATATCAAAGGCTGTGACAGAGTGTGTGAGTGCGCCCATTGAAATAATGTCAACGCCCGACTTTGCTTTTTGACGAAGATTTTCATATGTTATGTTGCCGCTTGCCTCAAGAACAGCTCTGCCGTCAACGTATTTTACGCATTCCTGCATCTCTTCTACAGTCATATTATCGAGCATTATTATAGAAGCGCCTGCTTCGAGAGCTTCCTTAACTTCATCCATGTTTCTTGTTTCAACCTCGATGTTTACCATATGACCGACCTTATCCTTTAAAGCCTTAACAGCCTTAGTGATAGAGCCTGCTGCGTCAATGTGGTTATCCTTGAGCATAGCTGCGTCAGAGAGGTTGTAGCGGTGATTCTTGCCGCCGCCGCAGGTAACTGCGTATTTCTGAATAGGACGTAAGCCGGGGAGAGTTTTTCTTGTATCAACAATAGAAACTCCTGTACCCTCTACGGCTTCAACGCAGGCGTTAGTTTGTGTCGCAATGCCAGACATATGCTGTAAAAGATTGAGTGCTGTACGCTCACCCTTTAAAAGCTCGGCAGTCTTGCCGCTGAATTCTGCAATTAAGTCGCCTGTTTTGATTTTGTCGCCGTCTTTTTTATAGAGCTTATATTCAAACTCATCGTCTAATAGCTCAAATACACGCATTGCAACATTTATTCCTGCGAGAACGCCATCAGCTTTTGAAACAAAATAGGCTTCGCTCTTGTCCTCGTCAGTGAAGATATATTCTGAGGAAACGTCGATATAATTGATGTCCTCGCTGAGTGCATTTTTTATTAAATCATCGATATAAAATTTATTCATTCTCTTTGAGCGCTCCTTCAAGAACTATTCTTGCGACACACGCAAGGCTCTGTGCCTCTGTGTAATCACGATTTATTGCGTACTTTTTGGAATTGAGAGCTTCTTCAATCTCTTTAACTCTTTTTAGACCGGAAACCATTTTTTCCTTGTTGGGGACAACAAAGTAAGCGTCCTGCATGATAGAGCGTATTTCATCTGAATAGTTTTCGTTATACTCTTCACCGCTGATGTCAGGAGTATAATCTTCTACTTTTACACCGCCCATACCCTTATTCATGCATTTTATGATGTCTTGAGCTGCACGTCTGCCGAAAACAAGGGCCTCAGGCAGAGAGTTAGAAGCAAGACGATTGCCGCCGTGAAGTCCAGTTCTTGCACATTCGCCTGCTGCGTAAAGCCTTGGAACTGATGTTCTTGCGTTTAAGTCAACATCGATACCACCCATTAGATAATGGTGGCAGGGGAATACAGGAATTGGCTCCTTAGTCATATCATATCCACGCTCCAAGCAAGCTGCAGAGATAGCTGGGAAATGTGTTTTGATGAAATCCTCACCCTTGTAAACAATATCGAGATAGAATTTGTTTGAACCTGTGCGAGCTGCCTCTTTCATAACTGCCTTTGAAACAACATCACGGGGAGCTAATTCAAGTCTGTCGTCATATCTGTCCATAAACTGTTCAAAATGGCAGTTTAAAAGCTTTGCACCCTCACCACGAACAGCTTCACTGACTAAAAACTGCTCTGAACAGTCGGGGGAGTTGAAAGCTGTGGGATGGAACTGTATGTAGTGAAGTTCTTTAATCTTTGCGCCCAATGAGCTTGCGAGGCGAACGCCATCACCAGTTGATACAACTGGATTTGTTGTATAGCGGTAAACTCTGCCTATACCGCCTGTTGCAAGGATGACGAAGCTTGAAAAAATGCTCTGCGGCTCATTATCAGAATTTACAATATCGGCTCTAAAGCCGCCGCCAGCCTTTTCAAGATTAAAAATAAGAGTATCGTAGACAATGTCAATATTTTCTCTCTCTCTGACGCTTGCTGTGAGCTTTACGACAATCTCATTGCCGGTTTGGTCACGATGATGGACGATTCTACGGCGTGAATGTCCGCCCTCAAGTGTCTTTAAAAGCTCACCGTCTGTATCTCTGTCAAGGTCAACGCCGAAGTCAATAATCTTTCTGACGTCCTGCGGGCCTTCGTGTATAACTGTTTCAACAGATTCGGGATCATTCTTGAAGCCGCCTGCAATAAAGGTATCCTCAACGTGAAAATCGAAGCTGTCACTATCGTGCTGAAGAACGGCTGCGACACCGCCCTGTGCAAGAGATGAGCCGCAGATTCCCTCGGGACCTTTAGAAATAAGTGCAACCTTTGTATTTTTATCAAATTGCAATGCGGCATAAAGTCCTGCTATACCGCTGCCGACGATTATAACGTCATATTCATTTTTTAGCTTTGCCATTTATATTAGCCTCCGTATTTGAGCATATTGTTAATGCAGGCAGCAGCTCCCTGAGCTGTCTTTTCATCAAGAGTAATAGTTTTGCCGCCCTCACCCTTAACACATGCGAGTAAATCCTCAAGAGTTGTCATCTTCATATCGGGGCAGGTTAACTCCTCGGGGCAAAGATAATAGAAAGTCTTGTCGGGATTCTTTTCAATGAGATAGTCTGCAACGCCGCGCTCTGTGCCAAGAATTACAGGCTCGTCGATTGAAATTGCATACTCTATAATGCCGCTTGTGGAGCCGATATAGTCGGCGTGCTTCAATGCGTCTGCAGGGCATTCTGGATGCATAGCGAGCTTAGCCTCGGGATGAGCCTTCTTTGCTGCTAGGACGTGCATTTCGTGCATCTGGTTGTGAATCGGGCAGAAGCCGTCCCAAAGTATGATGTTCTTTTCGGGGAGCTTCTTTTGTACCCATGAACCAAGATTATGATCGGGGATAAAGAGAATATCCTTTTGAGGAAGCTGTGATACGATTTTTACAGCTGAGGATGAGGTTACGCAAACATCACATTCTGCTTTAAGTGCTGAATTTGTATTTATGTAGACAACTACAGGAATATCGGGATGCTCCTCTTTGAATTTTCTTACACGCATAGGATCAATCTGTGAAGCCATAGGGCATGAAGCCTCGGGAGCTGCTAAGATAACTTCCTTTTCGGGGGAGAGAAGCTTAACTGTTTCTGCCATAAAGTGAACGCCGCACATGATTACACGCTTCGCTTTTGTCTTTGAAGCGGCGACTGATAATGCGAAGGAATCACCTTTAATATCAGCAGCGTCGATTATTTCGGGCGGCTGATAGGTGTGGGCAACGATTAAGGTATCCTCGCCCTTTAGCTGCTTAATTTGTGCGATGAGTTCTTGCTTGTTCATATAGAAAACCTCTTTTTTAAGGCACCGTAAAGGGGTGCTGTTTTTTATTAGCTTAAATTTATTAGATTATAGCATATTATTTAATAGTTTACAATAAACGCAGAGCTTTAAAACTAAACACAATGCAAGAACCAACATTAATATTTAAAGGTTAATTAACAGAGAAGAAAAGCTGTGCAGATTTAATTGTAAAAATGCCCCAAAATGCCTATATATATAAAAGGTATAGTAAAACGTGAAAAAAGGCTAAAAAAAGCCTGCCGATTGCAAGCTTAGCCAAGAAGTGAGGGGCAGAGATAAAAAGTAAAAATAATTGTGATAAAAATGACTAAAAAAAGCTTTTTTGAGCTATATATATTTGGCAAGCACAATATATGGATTTTTTTGAAAAAAGCTTGCAATATTTATTTCCATATGGTAGAATAAGTGAGCATGAGAATGAGAAGTAGGGCAGATACGCCCTCCACGTCATCACATGCTGATATGCGTTGATGTAGAAGGTGGCCGTCCTTTGAGACGGGGAATTTCTACGGAGTATGTCCGATTTAAAACCGGGCGAAATAGGTCTGCTTTAAAATAGCCGAGGTGCGTTTCCCTGCGCATTTTGACATAAAGCAGTAATTGCATCTACTTTCATGACGACCCGGAAGATACTGTCTTTCGGATTTTTTTAAAAGAAAGACTTTGAAACACCCGGGTGGGTTGCATAAAAGTAGTGCGAGCCCGCCAAACATTAAGGAGGCGCAGCAATGGCAGCAAAGGGAAAAATCAGAATCAGACTTAAGGGCTACGATCACAACCTTGTCGACAAGGCAGCAGAGAAGATCGTTGAGACTGCAAAGCGTACAAACGCTCAGTTCTCAGGACCTGTACCGCTCCCCACAGAGAAGGAGATCATCACAGTCCTTCGCGCAGTTCATAAGTATAAGGACAGCCGTGAACAGTTTGAACAGAGAACACACAAAAGACTCATCGACATCGTAAGACCTTCACAGAAGACTGTTGAAGCTCTCACAAGTCTTGAGCTTCCCGCAGGCGTAGACATCGAAATTAAGGTATCATAATTAACCTTAATTAATTGATACGCCGCAGGTCAAGTTGGTGAAAACCCAACCAATAACCTTAAGGAGGAAAAAAATTATGCAGAAAGCTCTCATCGGTAAGAAGATTGGCATGACACAGATCTTCGACGCTAACGGAAAAGTTGTTCCCGTAACAGTAGTTGAAGCAGGTCCTTGCTCAGTCGTAATGAAGAAAACTGTTGAGAATGATGGCTACGAAGCTGTACAGCTCGGTTTCGGTGACATCAAGGTTCAGAGAGTTAACAAGCCCATGAAGGGACACTTCGACAAGGCTAACACAGCTCCTAAGAAGGCTCTCAGAGAATTTAAGCTTGACGATCAGGCAAGCGTTAACGTAGGCGACATCCTCAAGGCTGACATTTTCGCTCAGGGCGATCTTGTTGACGTTGTAGGTACAAGCAAGGGTAAAGGTACAGCAGGCGTAATTAAGCGTTGGAACTTCTCAAAGCTTAAGGCAACTCATGGTACTGGTCCTAACGCAAGACGCGGCGGTTCAATCGGCGCATGTTCAGACCCTTCAAGAATTTACAAGGGTAAGAAGATGGCTGGTCACCTCGGTCACGAGAGAGTAACCGTTCAGAATCTTGACATCGTTAAGGTTGACGCAGAAAACAACCTCATCGCTATTAAGGGCGGTATCCCCGGTCCTAAGGGCGGTTTGGTAATAATCAAATCCAGCGTAAAGAACGCGTAAGAAAGGAGTAGAAAATAATGCCTAATATTTCAGTATTTGACAGAAACGGCAAAAAGGTTTCAGACATCGCTCTTGCAGACAGCATTTTCGCTATTGAGCCTAATGCAGCAGCTATGCACCTTTGCGTTGTAGCTTATTTAGCAAATCAGCGTCAGGGCACACAGTCTACCCTTACTCGCGCTGAAGTTAGCGGCGGCGGACGTAAGCCCTGGAGACAGAAGGGTTCAGGCCGCGCAAGACAGGGTTCAACAAGAAGCCCCCAGTGGACACACGGCGGTATTGCTCTTGGCCCGAAGCCCCGTTTATACGGTAAGACAGTAAACAAGAAGGTCAGAAGACTTGCTATGAAGTCAGCTCTTTCTTCAAAGGTTGCTGCTGAAGAACTCATCGTTCTTGATAGCCTTGAGATGAACGAGATTAAGACTAAGGAAGTTGTTTCTGTTCTCTCAGCTCTTAACACAGGCAAGAAGGTTCTTTTAGTTCTTCCTGAAAAGAATGAGACAATCTACAGAAGCGCACGCAACATCAAGGGCGTAAAGACCACTCTTGTTAATACACTCAATGTTTACGACATTCTCAACTGCGATTCAATCGTAGTTCTCAAGGATGCTGTTACAAAGATTGAGGAGGTATATGCATGAGCAAATTAGCACAGGATATTATCCTTCGTCCTATCATCACAGAAGAGAGCATGCTCGGTACTGCTGAAAAGAAGTACACATTCGCAGTTGCTAAGGACGCTAATAAAATTGAGATTGCAGACGCAGTTGCACAGCTCTTCAAGGTAGAGGTTAAGAGCGTTAACACAATCAACTGCAACGGCAAGATGCGCAGATATGGCCGTTTCGAGGGCCGTACAGCTTCTTGGAAGAAGGCAATCGTAACCCTCACTGAGAACTCAAACACAATCGAGTTCTTCGATGGTATGATGTAATTAACATCTAATCCACCCAAAATATAGCGGTAAAGTATGGAGTTTTGACAGCTCCGCAAAGCTGCTAATAGGAGAGTGAAACAAATGTCAATCAGAGTTTACAAGCCGACAATCAACTCTAGAAGAAATATGTCGGTTACTGATTACTCCGAGCTTTCAAAGGTCGCTCCTGAGAGAAGTCTTCTTGAGTCACTTCCTCAGCATTCAGGCCGTAACAGCTACGGTAGAATCACTGTTCGTCACCGCGGTGGCAGACAGCGCAGAAAGTATCGTCTTATCGACTTCAAGAGAGATAAGTTCGATGTAACTGCAGAAGTTAAAACACTTGAATACGATCCCAACCGTTCAGCTCACATCGCACTTGTTGTGTACGCTGATGGTGAGAAGAGATACATCCTTGCTCCTGCTGGCTTAAAGGTAGGCGACAAGATTGTTGCTGGTCCCAACGCTGACATCAAGGTTGGTAATGCTCTTCCTCTTACAAATATCCCCACAGGTACTTTCGTTCACAACGTAGAGCTTTATCCCGGCCGCGGCGGTCAGCTTGCAAGATCAGCTGGTAACTCCGCTCAGCTTATGGCTAAGGAAAACGGCTATGCACTTCTTAGACTCCCCTCAGGCGAGCTTAGAAATGTTCCCGTTAACTGCATGGCAACAGTAGGTACTGTTGGCAACGTTGATCACGAGAACGTTAAGATTGGTAAGGCTGGCCGTATGCGTCACCTTGGCTGGAGACCTACAGTCCGCGGTTCTGTTATGAACCCGAACGACCATCCTCACGGTGGTGGTGAAGGTAAGGCACCCGTCGGTAGACCCGGTCCTTGTACTCCTTGGGGCAAGCCCGCACTTGGTTACAAGACAAGATCTACTAAGAAGGCTTCAGATAAGCTTATCGTAAAGCGTCGTAACGGCAAATAAGTCGATGAAAGGAGCAGAAAGAAATGGGCAGAAGCGTTAAAAAAGGCTTTTTCGTACAGCCTAAGCTGCTCGAAAGAGTAGTTGAGATGAACAAGAACGGCACAAAGCAGGTCCTCAAGACTTGGAGCCGTAGTTCAACAATCTTCCCCGATTTTGTCGGCCACACATTTGCAGTTCATGATGGACGCAAGCACGTTACAGTATATGTAACAGAAGATATGGTTGGACATAAACTCGGTGAATTTGCACCTACAAGAACATTCAAAGGTCATGCAGGTTCAAAGACAACAAATTCCGGTAAATAATCAGTCGAAAGGAGTGTGTAACAAATGCAAGATACAAAATTGCAGGCAGTTGCTAAAGCAAACTACATTAGAATTGCTCCCCGTAAGGTTCAGATAGTTCTTGACCTTATCCGCAATCAGAAAGCTGATAGAGCAGTAGCAATTCTTAAACACACGCCCAAGGCTGCGTGTGAACCGCTTCTTAAACTCTTAAAGTCAGCTATTGCAAATGCTGAAAACAAGGACATGGATACTTCTAATCTTGTTATTAGCGAATGCACAGTCAGCCAGGGTCCGACTCTTAAGAGAATAAGAGCTAGAGCTCAGGGTAGAGCATTCAGAGTCAATAAAAAGACTTCTCACATTACCCTTGTGCTTACAGAAGCAGAATAAGCAAGGAGGAGGTTAAACAATGGGACAGAAGATTAATCCCACCGGTCTTAGAATCGGTGTTATTAAGGACTGGGAGTCACGCTGGTACGCAAACTCACAGAACTTCGGAGATACACTCGTAGAAGATTACGAGCTTCGTGAGTTCCTCTTTGAACTCCTTGCTTCAGCAGGTGTTCCGAAGATTGAGATTGAGCGTGATTCTAAGAGAGTCTACATCAATATCCACTGCGCAAAGCCCGGTATGATTATCGGTAAGGGCGGCGCAGAAATCGAGAAGCTCAAGAAGATTTGCGAAAAGAAGCTTGGCGGCAAAGAGGTTTCTCTTAACATTATCGAAGTTAAGTATCCCGACCTTAACGCACAGCTTGTAGCAGAGAACATTGCTTCTCAGCTTGAAAGACGTGTATCCTTCCGCCGCGCACTCAAGCAGTCAATTGGCCGCACAATGAGACTTGGCGCAAGAGGTATTAAGACACAGGTTTCAGGTCGTCTCGGCGGTGCTGAAATCGCTCGTACAGAGATGTATCATGAGGGTACAATCCCGCTTCAGACAATCCGTGCAGACATCGACTATGGCTTTGCAGAGGCAAAGACAACTTACGGTCGTATCGGCGTTAAGGTTTGGCTTTATAAGGGCGAGGTTCTTCACGAGAACAAGAATCGTGGCAACAATCGCCGCAACAACAGACGTAGGGAAGGGGGAGCTCGCTAATGCTTTTACCTAAGAGAGTTAAGCATCGTAGAGTGCATAGAGGTCGTATGACCGGTGCAGCTACAAGAGGTAACAAGGTCACTTACGGTGATTTCGGCCTCGTAGCACTTGAGCCCGCATGGATCAAGGCTAATCAGATCGAAGCTGCCCGTATCGCTATGACACGTTACATTAAGCGTGGCGGTCAGGTTTGGATTAAAATCTTCCCTGATAAGCCCGTAACAAAGAAGCCCCTTGAAACCCGAATGGGTAAAGGTAAGGGTGCTCCTGAATATTGGGTTGCAGTAGTAAAGCCCGGCAGAGTTATGTTTGAGATTGCCGGCGTTGACAAGGAACTCGCTCAGGAAGCTATGCGTCTCGCAGCTAACAAGCTTCCTATCAAGTGTAAGTTCGTAACTAAGGAAGAAACGGGTGGTGAGCAGGAATGAAAGCTAACGAAATAAGAAACCTTTCCTCCAAAGAGCTGGATGCTAAGCTGCTTGAACTTAAGGATGAGCTTTTCAAACTCCGCTTCCAGCAGGCTGTTAATCAGCTTGACAACCCGATGCGAATCAATGCTGTTAAGAAGGATATCGCTCGTGTAAAGACAGTAATGCGCGATATTGAACTTCACGGCGCGAATTCGTAAGAAAGGGAGGTCAACACTAAATGGAAAGAAACCTCAGAAAAACTCGCGTTGGTATTGTAACCAGCGATAAGATGGAAAAGACTGTTGTCGTTTCCGTTAAGGATAAGGTAAGGCATCCGCTTTACAAGAAGATTATTAACCGTACAGTCAAGCTCAAGGCTCACGACGAAAACAACTCTTGCGGCATCGGCGATAAGGTTCTCGTAATGGAGACACGCCCCATGTCTAAGGACAAGAGATGGAGAGTCGTAGAGATCATTGAGAAGGCTAAATAATTTGGTAACAGTAAGGAGGCAGACACTGTGATACAGCAACAGAGTTACCTCAAGGTTGCCGACAACACCGGTGCAAAAGAAATCATGTGTATTCGTGTACTTGGTGGTTCCGGCAGGAGGTATGCCAATATCGGCGACGTCGTAGTTGCTTCTGTTAAGAAAGCAGCACCCGGCGGAGTTGTTAAGAAAGGCGACGTAGTTAAGGCTGTCGTAGTACGTACAGCAAAGGGCGTTCGCCGTGATGACGGCACCTACATTCGTTTTGATGAGAATGCAGCTGTTATCATTAAAGATGATAAAAATCCCAAAGGCACACGTATTTTTGGACCCGTAGCAAGAGAGCTTCGTGAGAAGGATTACCTCAAGATTCTCTCCCTCGCTCCGGAAGTGCTTTAATCGGAGGTGCAACGATGAGTAATAAGGTTCATGTTAAAACCGGCGATGAGGTTATCGTAATCAATGGTAAGTACCGCGGCAAGAAGGGCAAGGTTATGCAGGTTAGCCCCGCTGAAGGTAAGGTTATTGTTGAAGGCGTAAACATCGTAACAAAGCACGTTAAGCCCCGTAAGATGGGTGAAGCTGGCGGTCTTGTTAAGGCTGAAAGCGCACTTTATGCAGACAAGGTTCAGCTTGTATGCCCCAAGTGCGGCAAGCCCACAAGAGTAGGTCACGCAATTAACGAAAAGGGCAAGAAGGTTCGCGTATGTAAGCACGCTGACTGTCTTGCACAGTTCTAATAAGAGAGGAGCATTTCAACATGGCAGCAAGGTTAAAAGAAACCTACAGAAGTGAAGTTGCACCGGCTCTTATGAAGAAGTTCGAATACAAGAGCGTTATGCAGATTCCGAAGCTTGATAAGATCGTTATCAACGTAGGCTGCGGTGAAGCTAAAGAGAACTCAAAGATCATCGACTCTGTAGTATCTGATCTTATGCAGATCACAGGTCAGAGACCCGTTCTCTGTAAGGCAAAGAAATCCGTTGCTAACTTCAAGCTCCGTGAAGGCACAGTTATCGGTGCAAAGGTTACACTCAGAGGAGATAGAATGTACGAGTTCCTCGATAGATTCTTCAATCTCGCTCTTCCCCGCGTAAGAGACTTCAGAGGTATCAACCCCAACTCTTTCGACGGCAGAGGTAACTACTCAATGGGTATTAAGGAACAGCTTATTTTCCCTGAAATTGAGTATGATAAGATCGACAAAGTAAGAGGTATGGACATCTGCTTTGTTACAACAGCTAATACTGACGAAGAAGCTCGTGAGCTGCTCACACTTATGGGCGCTCCGTTCGCTAAATAAGGAGGAATTACTGTGGCTAAAACATCTATGAAAGTAAAGCAGGCTAGACCCGCTAAATATTCCTCAAGAGCTTACAACAGATGTAAGATTTGCGGAAGACCTCATGGTTATCTTCGCAAGTACGGCGTATGCCGCATCTGCTTCAGAGAGCTCGCTCACGCAGGTCAGATTCCTGGCGTTAAGAAGGCTAGCTGGTAAAGAGCAATTGCAAAAGGAGGTTAAACAGTATGCAAATTACTGATGCCATCGGCGATATGCTTACAAGAATCCGCAATGCGAATTCTGCAAAGCATGACACGGTGAAGATCCCCGCATCCAACATGAAGAAGGCGATTGCTCAGATTCTTGTTGATGAGGGTTATATAAAGGGATTCAAGGTTGAGGACGACGGTAAGCAGGGCGTTATTGAAATCGCTCTTAAGTACGGTCCCCACAAATCACAGGTTATAACCGGTTTACGCAGAGTTTCAAAGCCCGGCCTGCGTATTTATACAAATTGCGAGGAAATGCCCAGAGTTATGAAAGGTCTTGGCATTGCAATCCTCTCAACATCTAAGGGTATTATGACAGACAAGGACGCTCGCAAGGCTAATGTTGGCGGCGAAGTTCTTGCATTCATCTGGTAAGGAGGTGCTGTAATATGTCACGTATAGGAAATAAGCCTATCGCAATTCCCGCAGGCGTTTCTGTAGTAGTAGACGGCAGCACTGTAACCGTTAAGGGTGCTAAAGGCGAACTTACTAGAGACGTTCACAGCAACATGACTGTAAAGGTTGAGGACAATAACGTTATCGTTACTCGTCCCGACGATACAAAGACAAATAAGGCTCTTCACGGTCTTACTCGTTCTCTCATCGCTAACATGGTTATCGGTGTAAGCGAGGGCTATAAGAAAGAGCTCGAGGTTAACGGTGTTGGTTACCGTTGCTCAAAGGAGGGTAATGTCCTCGTTCTTAACATCGGCTACTCACATCAGGTTAGAATGACTGAGCCTGACGGTGTTACAGCAGAGGTTCCCTCACCCAACAAGATTATTGTTTCAGGCCCCGATAAGCAGAAGGTCGGCCAGTTTGCAGCAGAGATTCGCATGAAGCGTCCTCCCGAGCCGTATAAGGGTAAGGGTATTAAGTACGTTGACGAATTTATCCGCCGCAAGGAAGGCAAGGCCGGTAAGGGCGGTAAATAATCTTAGGTTAAGGAGTGAAAAATTATGGTTAACAGACCGGACAGCAAAAAAGCTAGACAGAAACGTCACGTTAGAGTTCGTGCTAAGATTTCCGGCACTGCAGAATGCCCCCGCCTTAACGTATTCCGCTCACTTAAGCACATCTATGCTCAGATCATCGATGATGTTAATGGTGTAACCCTTGTTTCAGCTTCAACAACTGAAAAGGATTTTGACGTTTACGGCGGTAACAAGACTGCAGCTCACAAGGTTGGCATGTTACTCGCAGAAAGAGCAGCCGCAAAGGACATCAAGGACGTTGTCTTTGATCGTGGCGGTTATATATACCACGGCCGTGTTCAGGAACTGGCCGAAGGCGCCCGTGAGGGCGGCCTCAACTTCTAAGGAAAGGGAGGATTACTTTTGGCTAAGATTGATGCATCAGCATACGAACTCACAGAAAGAGTTGTTACTATCAACCGCGTTTCTAAGACAGTTAAGGGTGGTAGAATCTTCAAGTTCTCCGCTCTTGTCGTAGTAGGAGACGGCAATGGTATTATCGGCTTCGGCCTCGGTAAGTCCGGCGAAGTTCCGGACGCTATCCGCAAGGGTATCGAAGACGCAAAGAAGAATCTCGTAAAGGTTGCTCTTAAGGGCACAACAATTCCTCACGAGGTTATCGGTAAGTACGGCGCAGGCGTTGTTCTTCTTAAGCCCGCACCGACAGGTACAGGTGTTATCGCAGGCGGCCCCGTTCGTGCAGTTTGCGAGACAGCAGGTATCCAGGATATTCGTACAAAGGCTCTTAGATCTAACAATCCTTGTAACGTTGTAAGAGCTACAATGAACGGTCTTGCACAGCTTCGCAACCTCGATGAAGTTGCAGCTATCAGAGGCAAGTCTGCAAAAGAAATTTTAGGTTAAGGAGGGTGGACAGCATGGCAGATATGCAAGTAAAGCTCGTTAAGAGCCTTATCGGAAGCACTAAACCTCAGATTGCCACCGCCTATGCACTTGGTCTTCATAAGATTGGCGATACTACAGTTCAGCCTGACAATGCGGCTACCCGTGGCAAGCTCAGAAAGCTTGCTCACCTTATCGCTGTAAGCGAAGTAGGAGGTGCTGAATAATGAAACTTCATGAACTTTCACCCGCAGCAGGTTCAGTTAAGGACCGTAAGCGTTTAGGCCGTGGTGCTGCTACAGGCCAGGGTAAAACTGCTGGTAAGGGCCACAAGGGTCAGAAGGCTAGAGCAGGCCGTGGTCCTCATATCGGTTTCGAAGGCGGCCAAATGCCCCTTCAGAGAAGAATCCCCAAGAGAGGATTCAACAACATTTTCGCGAAGGAAATCGCAACTGTTAACGTAGCTAAGCTCGATAGATTCGAGGATGGCGCAACAGTAACTGTTGAAGATCTCGTTAAGACAGGCCTTGTTAAGAAGGCACTCGATGGTGTTAAGGTTTTAGGTAATGGCGAAATCACAAAGAAGTTAACAGTTCAGGCTAATGCTTTTTCCGCTTCTGCTAAAGAGAAGATTGAGGCAGCCGGCGGAAAGGCAGAGGTAATCTAACATGTTTAAGACTTTTGCCAACGCATGGAAGATTGCTGAACTTAGAAAGAAGATACTTTTTACAGCGCTTGTAGTTCTTATCTTCAGAATCGGTTCTGCAATCCCTGTGCCTTTTACAAATATTCTCATTGAAGGCGGCAGCCTCGTTGGTGAGGGCAACACCTTCATGAACTACCTCGTTATGATGACTGGTGATGCATTTAACTACGGTACACTTTTTGCTTTGTCAATTACACCGTACATCAATTCATCAATCATCATGCAGCTGCTCACAGTTGCACTTCCTCCTCTTGAGCGTTTAGCTAAGGAAGAGGACGGTCGTAAGAAGATTGCTTCTATCACAAGATATGTTACTGTTGTTTTAGGTCTTATCCAGAGTACTGCATACTACTTCTACATTAGAAGTGCAGGTTACCTTTCAGTAGGTCCTGACGGAAAAGCTTATACAGGCTTCTTCATGGTATTCCAGGCTCTTGTTATTATCCTTTGCTTCACAGCTGGCACAGCACTTATCATGTGGCTCGGTGAGCAGGTTAACGAAAAGGGTATCGGCAACGGAATTTCAATAATCCTCTTCGCAGGTATTGTTTCAAGAATTCCCACTCTTATGACTACTCTTTTCTCACTCGACGGCAAGATTGGTTACTTAGGTAAGGGCGGTCCTTTCTACTTCCTTGCTCCTCTCGTTGGCGTAATCTTAATTCTTATGATTGCTTTCATCGTTTGGATGGATAATGCAGAGAGAAGAATCCCTGTACAGTATGCTAAGCGTGTTGTTGGCCGTAAAATGTACGGCGGTCAGAATACTCATATTCCGATCAAGGTAAATATGTCAGGCGTTATGCCGATCATCTTTGCGGGTTCAATTCTTTCAATTCCTCCCACAATTCAGATGTTCGTAGCTGATAAGCTTAAAGAGACTGGCTTCTGGGCAAGCTTCTTCAGAATCTTCCAGGCCGATCACTGGGCATATGGCATTATCTACTTCGTAATGATAATCGCTTTCGCTTACTTCTATTCAAGCATCCAGTATAATCCGATCGAGATGTCGCAGAACATCGCTAAAAACGGTGGTATGATCCCCGGTATCCGTACCGGCAGACCTACATCCGAATACATCGCAAGAATTATTTCAAGAATCACATTACTCGGCGCTCTTCTTTTAAGCGTTGTAGCTATTTTCCCGATTCTCTTCTCACAGATTACAACCTTGATTCTTGTTCACGGCCTCCATTACACATCAGGCATGAACATTTCTCTTGGCGGTACATCAATAATCATTCTTGTTGGTGTTGCACTCGAAACTGTAAAGCAGCTTGAGAGCCAGATGATGATGCGTCACTATAAGGGCTTCCTTGATTAAGGAACCCTTGCCTATATGGCAAAAAACGGAGGATAAAGCATGATAATGCTCAAAACAGTTAAAGAACTTGCTCTCATGAGAGAGGCGTGCAGAATTTCTGCCGGGGCATTAAAAGTGGCGGGAGAAGCTGTTGAACCAGGCGTCACCACGGCTGAAATTGATAAAATCGCTTATGATTACATCATAAAGGCGGGTGCTAAGCCAGCGTTCCTTAATTATGGCGGCTTCCCGGCTACAGCATGCATTTCCATAAATGATGAGATCGTTCACGGAATACCGAGCGAAAAACGTATTATCAAAAGCGGCGATATAGTATCTATAGACTTAGGCGCAACGATAAACGGCTATGTTGGCGACAATGCTGCCACATTTGCCTGCGGAGAAATCTCAGCAGAGGCAAAGCGGCTGTGCGACACAACCCGAGAGAGCCTCTATGAAGGCATCAGCAAGGCGGTCGCAGGCGGCAGACTTACTGATATTGGCTCGGCTATTCAAAAGTATTGTGAAGCTCGCGGCTTTTCAGTTGTACGAGAGTACACAGGCCACGGAGTTGGCACAAAACTACACGAAGATCCCAGCGTACCCAATTTTGGTACTGCAGGAAGAGGTGTTCGCCTCCTTCCCGGTATGACGATTGCCATTGAACCTATGATTAATATGGGTTCACGCAGAATTAAGGTTATGCCTGACGGCTGGACTGCTAAGACTGCGGACGGCAAGCTCTCAGCTCACTTCGAGCATACAATCGCTATAACTAGCGACGGTCCGAAAATAATGACTCAGCTTTGAGCGGAGGAATGATTATGAGCTTAGAGAGAGGTTTGGTCGTAAAATCCTTAAAAGGTAGGGACGCTGGAAGACTGCTTGCAGTCATCAGCGTAAAGCCCAACTGTGTTGAGGTTTGCGACGGCAAGGAGCGTAAGCTTCATAAACCCAAAAGTAAGAATTTAAAGCATATTGAGCCTACTGCTCATAAATTGAGCGAAGAGGATTTAGCCTACGACGGCAGATTGCGCAAAGCACTCAATCGCTTAGATAATTCGGTATCATTGTAGGAGGTTAGAAAATGTCCAAGCAGGATATGATCGAAATTGAAGGTACTGTAGTAGAGGCACTTCCCAATGCAACATTTAAGGTTGAGTTGGAGAATGGCCACCAGATTTTAGCCCATATCTCAGGCAAGTTAAGAATGAATTACATTCGTATTCTTCCCGGAGATAAGGTTACCGTCGAAATATCGCCTTACGACCTTGATAAGGGCCGTATCACTTGGCGATCAAAGTAAAAGGAGGGTATTCTAATATGAAAGTCAGACCTTCTGTCAAAAAAATGTGTGAAAAATGTAAAGTAATCAAGCGCAAGGGAAAGCTCATGGTTATCTGTGAGAATCCTAAGCACAAGCAGCGTCAGGGTTAATCTGACGAAACCATCTAATGGAGGTGCAACTGACAAATGGCGCGAATTTCAGGCGTAGACCTTCCCAGAGAGAAGAGAGTTGAAATTGCTCTTACTTACATCTATGGTATTGGTCTCAAAACCGCAAAAGATATAGTCGCAGCAACAGGAATCAATCCTGACCTTAGAGTTAAGGATCTTTCCGAGGAAGACGTTTCAAAGCTTCGTGAGTACATCGATCACAACTGCAAGGTCGAAGGTGACCTTCGTCGTGAGACAGCTTTCGATATTAAGAGACTTGTTGAAATCGGCTGCTTCCGTGGTGTTCGTCACCGCAAGGGCCTTCCCGTAAGAGGACAGCGCTCAAAAACAAATGCTCGTACACGCAAGGGTCCCAAGAAGACTATTGCTAACAAGAAGAAATAATCGAGGAGGGATAATATGGCTAAGGTTTCTACTAAAAAAGCAATTAACACACGTAAGCGCAAGGAACGCAAGAACATCGAGCGCGGTGCAGTCCATATCCAATCCACCTTTAACAACACCATCGTTACTATCACTGATACTCAGGGTAACGCAGTTTCATGGGCTAGCGCTGGTGAGATGGGCTTCAGAGGATCAAGAAAATCTACTCCCTTTGCTGCACAGACAGCTGCAGAGACAGCCGCTAAGGTTGCTATGGAGCATGGTATGAAGACAGTTGAGGTTTATGTTAAGGGTCCTGGAGCAGGCAGAGAAGCAGCTATCAGAGCGCTTCAGACTGCAGGTCTCGAAGTCAGCCTTATTAAGGATTCGACTCCGATTCCCCACAATGGCTGCCGTCCGCCCAAGAGAAGACGCGTATAACGATAGCTTAGGAGGTGTAATTAAATGGCAAGAGATAGAGAACCTATTTTAAAGAGATGTAAGGCATTAGGCATCAGCCCCATGGTTATGGGCGTTGCTAAGGAGAGCATCAGAGATCCCCACGCACACCAGAGAAAGAAAGTTTCTGAGTATGGTATGCAGTTAAAGGAAAAGCAGAAGCTTAAGTTCATATATGGTATGGGCGAAAAGCAGTTCTATCACTACTTTGAGCTTGCTTCAAAGCAGGCTGGCGTAGTCGGTGAAAACTTAGTTGTTCTTCTTGAATCAAGACTCGATAACGTAGTATTCAGAATGGGTCTTGCTACAACTCGTCGTGAATCAAGACAGTTAACCACACATGGTCACTTCTTAGTAAACGGCAAGCGCGTAGACATCCCCTCCTACCGTGTAAAGGTTGGCGACGTTATTTCTCTTTCTGAGAATAGCAAGAAGAGCCCCCGCGTTAAGGAAATCGTTGAAGCTACAGAGGGCAGACTTGTTCCTGAGTGGCTTGACGTTAATAAGGAAGACCATTCCGCAAAGATCGTTCGCATGCCTCTTCGTTCAGACATTGACTATGAGCTTGAAGAGCATCTCGTAGTTGAGTTGTACTCTAAGTAATCCTGTTTTTTAACGGATTTCTTAGATACACTTAACTCTTTAAGCGGAATACCGCGTTTTATAATAAGGAGGGTTTTGAATGATTGGAATCGAGAAGCCCAAGATAGAAACTGCCGACCTCGCACCCGATGGAACTTACGGTAAGTTTATTGTAGAACCGCTTGAGAGAGGATACGGAACTACTCTCGGTAACTCACTGAGAAGAGTTCTTCTCTCTTCACTTCCGGGCTACGCTATCACATCCGTTAAGATTGATGGTATACTCCATGAGTTCTCAACAATCCCCGGCGTTAAGGAAGACGTTACTGAGATTGTTCTGAATCTTAAGGATGTTATTCTCAAGATCCACGGCGAAGGTCCCAAAACAATCTATATCGATGCAGCAGGCGAGTGTGAAATCACAGCAGGCAGCATTCAGACAGACTCCGAGGTTGAAATCCTCAATCCGGAACTCCACATTGCAACTCTTGACTCATCAGCTAATGTTCACATGGAGCTTACCTGTGACAAGGGCAGAGGCTATTATTCATCAGAGCGCAATAAGGAAAAGTTTGAGCCTATTATAGGCGTTATCGCTATAGATTCAATATATTCACCTGTGTTAAAGGTCAACTACACAGTCGAAAACACCAGAGTTGGTCATGTTACTGACCTTGATAAGCTTACTCTCGAGGTGTGGACTGACGGCACAATCCATGCAATGGAAGCCGTTTCCCTTGGTGCCAAGATCCTCAACGATCATCTCTCTCTCTTCGGAAGCCTTTCAGATGAGGCATACGATACAGAGATTATGGTTGTCAAGAGCGACAACAGCAAGGAAAAAGTCCTTGAGATGACTATTGAGGAGCTTGACCTGTCTGTGCGTTCCTTCAACTGCTTGAAGAGAGCTAACATTAACACTGTTGAAGACTTGATAAACAAGACCGAGGAGGACATGATGAAGGTCCGTAACCTCGGCAGAAAGTCCCTTGATGAGGTTATCGCAAAGCTTAAGTCAATGAACTTAAGCCTCAGCAAGGAAGAGGAATAAGACTCACTTACGGTAAAGGAGTGTGATTGTAATGCCCGGAACCAGAAAACTTGGCAGAACAGCAGACCACCGTATCTCAATGCTTAGAGGCATGGTAACATACCTTCTTGAGAACGGTCGTGTTGAAACAACTGTAACAAGGGCTAAGGAAGTTCGTGCAATGGCTGAGAAAATGATCACCATTGCTAAGGACGATTCTCTCCACTCAAAGCGCAAGGTAATGGCATATGTTACTAAAGAAGACGTTGTCAAGAAGCTCTTTGAAGAGATTGCCCCCAAGTATAAGGAAGTCAACGGCGGTTACTGCCGTATAATCAAGACTGGTCCCCGTCGTGGTGACGCAGCTGAGATGTGCATCATCGAGCTTGTATAAGTTTTGATTGACTGATATATAAAAATGAGAAGCCTGTCGAAGAAATTCGGCAGGCTTTTTGTGTTGATACTTAAACTTTTCCACATCCATTTAACTAAATGTGGAAAACTCGAATAAAAATAAACGGTACTCTAAAACAGAGTACCGTCTTTTTTATATGTATTACTGTGTAAGACCTAACTTGCTTGCCATCTCAGCTGTCTTTAATTCAAGAAGCTTTGATACGCCGTCCTCCTGCATTGTAACACCATAGAGAATATCTGCCTCCTCCATAGTACCTCGTCTGTGGGTAATAAGGATGAACTGAGTGTTATTTGTCATGCGGCGGACATACTGTGCATAGCGTGTAACGTTAACATCGTCAAGAGCCGCTTCAACCTCGTCGAAGATACAGAACGGGGCGGGCGTAACCTTTAAAATTGAGAATAGAAGTGCAATAGCTGCAAGTCCCTTTTCACCACCGGAGAGAAGGTCGATATTTTGAACATTCTTTCCGGGGGGCTGAACCTTAATATCAATCGGACATTCAAGGACATCTGAAGGATCTGAGAGTACAAGCTCTGCCTTACCACCGCCAAAGAGATCAGCGAAGGTCTGTGCAAAAAGAGTGTTAATCTTGTTAAACTGCTCTCTGAATCGTTCACTCATTTTGCCTGTTAACTCGGTAATCATCTTTATAAGCTCTGCTCTTGATGATTCAATGTCGCCTATTTGAGTACTCATAAACTCGTATCGCTCTGATACTTCCTTATATTCCTCAATCGCACCGACGTTAACATTTCCAAGTGAACGAATTTTGCTTTTAAGCTCATTTAATGTTCGCTGTGCCTTTTGAGCATCCTCGATAACAATATTAAGTTCAAGAGCCTCACGTCTTGTGAGCTGATATTCGTCATAGAGCTTGTTCTGTGCTGTTTCAAGCTCCTTTTGCATAACGTCTCTGCGTTCCTCAAGTCTTGCCTTTTCGCCTGAAAGGCTTTCACGACGCTGAGTCATTTCACGCTCCTGCGTTCTTAATTGAGTGCTTTGAGCCTCGTAGCCTGTACGCTGTGCGACTAATTGAGATATATTTGACTTGCTGCTCTTAGCCTCCTCACGAAGCTTCTGTGCCTGCTCGGTGAGCTGTGAAATAAGTGTCTTTGTTTGCTCAACCTTAGCTTCAATACTCATAATTTCAAGCTTTAATTCGTCAGCTCTGCCTAAATGTGAGGATTTTCTGGCTTTGAGACTTTCAATAATCTCATTTTTAGCCTCAATGTCCTTTTTAAACTCTGTAATCTTTAGGTTAATCGCAGTTTCCTTTTCAATATTGTTGTCCCTATCCTGTGAAAGAGCTGTGCGGCGCTGCTCGAAGGATTCTATAGAAGCCTTTAATACATTTATCTTTTCGCTAAGCTCATCAATTTTGCTTTGAGCCTCAAGCTCAGTATTTACTAATGCTTCTGTACGCTGTGCTGCATTAATTTTTTCAGTTTCAAGGTCGACTAATGCAGCCTGCGCAGAATCCACCTTATCCTTTATAATACGAAGCTCACTTTCACGGCGAATCTTTTCCTCACGAGCCTTTTGAAGCTCAGCGAGAACGCCGTCATAATCAGCCTGTGCAGAAGAAACGTCAGCTTTTAGCTTTCTATGCTGCTCAACATTTTCGTTATATGAGCGTGCGAGCTTATTTACGGTATTTTTCAATTCCTCAATATCATTTCCACGCTTTAGGATACCGGAATTTTGTCCTCTAGAGCCGCCGGTCATAGAACCTCCTGCGTTCATAACCTGTCCGTCAAGAGTAACGACCTTGAAGCGGTGTCCATAACGCTTTGCAATAGCAATAGCTGAATCGATGTTATCTGCAACTGCTGTGGAGGCGAGAAGATTCTTTATAATATCACTATAGAGAGAATCGCAGGTTAAAAGCTCATCAGCCATTGCGATGAAGCCTGCACAGCTTTCTAAGCCGGATTCTCTAAATGTTCTGGGTTTAATAGTATTTATGGGTAAAAAGGTTGCACGTCCGATTCTGTTCTCCTTAAGATAGGAGATAGCTCTTTTGGCGCTTGATTCATCATCTGTTACGATGTTTTGAACTGCTGCACCCAGAGCAGTTTCTACAGCGACAGCATATTTACCCTCGACTGTGATTAACTGAGAAACAGGTCCGTGTATTCCTGAAAGAGTACCTCTTTTAGATTCGCGCATACAAGCCTTAACAGCACCGGAGTAGCCCTCCATATTTTTGCGTAAATCCTCAAGCATCTTAATTCGAGCCTGCTTTTGGTGAATATCTATTGATTGAGCTTCAAGCTCCTTGCGAAGCTTTTCCTCCTTATTCTCTCTTGAGTGCATGATCATCTCATAGCCCTCGATTGAGTTTTGGTTCTCTGTCAATCTCTGCTCACAGTCCGCTAAATTGGTCTTTGCTGTGTCGAGCTGAGCTTTAAGTGAATCTAAAAGTGCGCCTCTTGATTCAATTACACTTTTAACAGTGTCCATTCTGGCAGAGATTTCTTCTCTGGAGGATTTTGCAGTTGTCCTTTGAGTCTGCGCATCTGAAAGTAAATCGGAGTATCTTTGAATTTCGCTGTTCGTCGCATTGGTATTTAAAAGAATTTCTCTTTCTTCATCCTTTAATTTACCAGAAGTCTCTAGAATTACAAGAAGCTCTTTATTTTTAGCCTTGATTTTTTCGTTGATTGCATCAATTTCGCTTAGAGCTTCATTAATTTTATCGTCGAGGTGCTGCTCAGTCGCATTAGCGTCATTCATGTCCTTTTCGATTCGCTCTATAGATGCTGCACAATGCAGTAAATTGTTGTTTTCAACGGCAATCTGACCGTCGATAGCTGTCGCCTGCTCCTCTTTTTGAGATGAAGCTTCACGGTATTGTTCAATCTTAATTGTTATTTCACTTGCATTTTCAATTAATTCTTCGATTTCTTGAGCGACCGTTTCAAGCTCTCTTTCGGCATTTTCATAGTCGGCAATGGCTATGGAAATCTTGTCCTCTTGAGCTTTTAAGCCCTCCCTTGAATTATCGATTGTTCTAAGCCAAAGTCCAATTTCAAGGTCCTTCTTTTCGTTTGCAAGAGTTAGGAATTTTTGAGCTTTTTCACTTTGTGCCTTAAGCGGACCAACACGTCCCTCAAGCTCGGCTAAAATATCGCGAAGTCTTATGAGGTTTTCCTCTGCTTGTTCAAGCTTCTTGGAAGCATCCTCTCTGCGGTATCTAAAGTGGGAGATTCCAGCAGCTTCCTCAAGCATATCACGTCGCTGTGAGGAGCGAGAGGAGATAAGGTCGGCAATTCTGCCCTGCGAAACCATGGAATAGCCGTCACGACCAAGACCTGTATCCATGAATAATTCGTGTATGTCACGAAGTCGAACTGTTTCGCCGTTTAATTTATATTCACTGTCGCCGGAGCGATAGTAGCGCCTTGTAACAGCTACATCGTCTGAGTCACAGTTATTTAATGATCTGTCGGAGTTATCAAGTCGTAAAGTAACCTCGGCGAAGCCCTGCGGCTTTCTTAAAGCTGTACCGCCGAAGATAACGTCCTCCATTTTTGAGCCTCTAAGGCTCTTTGTGGACTGCTCTCCCAAAACCCAGCGAACAGCGTCGGAAATGTTGCTTTTTCCTGAGCCGTTGGGGCCTATAACGGAGGTTATGCCTTTGCCGAATTCGAGCTTAGTCTTGTCGGGAAAGGATTTGAAGCCCTGCAATTCGAGTGCTTTTAATACCATAAAAATCCTGCCTTTAGGGGTTTATTTTATATCTATAATGAGCTGCTGTGCGTAGGGCAGTGATGCTATCCAATCGCAAACAACATGCCACTCATCAAGCTTATGATGGCAGCGTGCATGATAGATATTTATAAGTGTTTCGTAGTTGAGCGTGCAGGTTCTTAGCTGATTGTAGCTTGAGGGCAGAAGCTGAATTATAGAATACCAAAGCTCCTTGTCCTTAGTTTCAACGAATTTTACACGAAGTGTTTCCATAAAATCGATGTACTGCTTTAACTGCTGCTTTGCTTCGTCTGTCATCTTGTCGCATGAAAAATCCTCAAGCTCAAAGGGCTTGGAGTGAATTTTGTGCATAGTTGAAGTTGAGTTTGCAACTGTTGCAACCTTATATGTATCAAATTCCTTCCACCAGTAGAGAGGGGCTTTAATGTCAACTGATACGAGAACCTGACGAAGATATTTTCTGTGGTCACTGCCTGCCTTAGCAAGTCTTTGAGCAAGACCTAAATCATTTTCACCAAGAACAAAGTTACCATTTTCATCATATGTACTATCCATTCTAGCCCAGCTGTTCATGGGATTTCTTGCGCCTCTTATAGCGTTTTCAAAGTTCATAACAGATGTATTTGTAATCTCAAGCATGGGTTTTAGCTCCTTTCGTCGATTCGGATTTGTCTTGGCACAAGGCTTTCATCTGCCTTTATAATACAATCAAATCCGAGTGATTTTAGCTTTTCAAGGTTAATTCTCTTTTGACCGAGTGCTTTTGAAATTTCCCTCGGTGAAACATAAACTGTATATTTGCCTTTATTCTTTAATTCATCGCATAATAGTTTAAGATAAATCCTGCTTTCAACAATTTCACGAAATGCTGGATGATATGCACCTGCGATATAGCCCTCTTCAACTCCGCCGCCCGAATGAAGACCTAGACGTATTACAGTAATGCCGGCATCCTCAAACATTAATAGAAGCTTTGAGCAAAGCTCTGCGGCAGCTTCAACAGTCTGAGGGATATATTTTCCCTCATAATAGAGGTCGGCTAAAGGCGTGTCCCTTAAAAGGACTGTGGGATAAATTCTCACAGTCTTGGGGTTGAGGGCAATTAAATCCTTGGCAGTTTGAATGCTGTCCTCATCACATGAGCCGTAAAGCCCCGTCATCATCTGAAGACCTAATTCAATCTGATAGGATTTTATTAAATTTGAAGCGTTTATAATATCCTCCTTGGTGTGACCTCTTGTATTCATTGCAAGTATGCGGTCACTTGTACTCTGAGCGCCAAGCTCAATGGAGGTAACGCCGTAATTTTTTAGTATTGTTAAAATTTCATCGTTTATAGCGTCGGGACGAGTGGAAACCCTTATTCCCTTAAAGCCGTGAGAGCCTATAAACGGCTGCGCAGCAGCGAGAAGAGAAATCATATAATCTCTATCAATCGCAGTAAAGCTGCCGCCGAAAAAGGCAATTTCGCCGTCTTTAACGTATTCAGGAGAGCTTTCTATTGCAATTCTTGCAGCAGCTGACACATCCTCAGGTGTGGGCTGAGAGGACTGTCCGGAGATTCTTTTCTGGTTGCAAAATGAGCATTGATGCGGACAGCCGTTGTGGGGAACAAAAAGTGAAACATTTATATGCTTCATGATTTAAGTCCCATAAGCTCAAGAGCTTCCTTAGCTGCGGCTTGCTCTGCAACCTTTTTGCTGCGTCCAGAGCCAGTACCGATTACATTTGAATTTAAGTGAACTTCAACTGTGAAGGTCTTGTTGTGGTCGGGGCCGCTTTCACCGACGAGGACATATTCAACGGATTCCTCAGGGTTTCTTTGAACAATCTCTTGAAGAGTTGTTTTAAAGTCTGTAATCTCTTGCTTAATTTCGTCGGCTCTGTCTATAAAGCGGTAGACGAGCTTCTTAGCTTCATCCATTCCGCCGTCTAAATAGATAGCTGCGAGAACAGCCTCGAAGGCGTCAGCGAGAATTGAGGGACGATTTTTGCCGCCTGTTAAAATTTCGCCCTTGCCAAAGCGTAAAAATTCGCCGATATTTAATTCTCTTGAAAATACAGCGAGTGATTTTTCGCAAACGAAGCTGGCACGTCTTTTTGTAAGCTCACCCTCGGGAATATTATTGAAATGGTGGAAGAAGTGTTCAGCTGAAATGAAGCCAAGAACAGAGTCACCTAAAAATTCAAGTCTTTCATTGCAGCGGGTTGAATCCTGCTTTTCATTAGCATATGAGGAATGAGTTAAAGCTTCAACTAAAAGCTGCTTGTTATTAAATGTATAGCCTAAGTTCTTTTCTAATTCTCTGTTATCCATTAATTAGGAACTCCAATATATTAATTTTCCGATTTATTCGGATTTCTTTTTGACGGATTCGGCGATTGTACCGACGACATCCATCTTAACGCAGGTGACTGCCTGATTTATTGCATTGCGAATTGCCTTTGCATCAGAGGAGCCGTGAGCCTTGATTACTATACCGTCAACACCTAAGAGAGGTGCGCCGCCAAACTCTGAATAATCAAGACGCTTTTTAAGGTCAGATAAGCCGCCCTTTACTAAAAGAGCAGAGAAAAGTGTTAAGGGATTTTTCTTGAAAACTGCCTTAATATTCTTCATAAGAGCGCCTGCAACACCCTCATAGAGCTTTAATATAATATTTCCTGTAAAGCCGTCAGCGACAAGAACATCACAAGCACCGTAGGGAATATCTCTTGCTTCTACATTGCCGATGAAGTTTAAATCCTCACACTGCTTTAAAAGTGCGAAGGATTCCTGACGGAGCTTGTCACCCTTAGTGTCCTCTGTGCCGATGTTCGCAAGAGCGACTCTGGGGCTTTGCAGCTGCATAAATTTTTTAGCATAGATGTTGCCCATGTTGGCAAACTGTCTTAGCATTTCAGGTGTGCCGTCAGCGTTAGCGCCGCAGTCAAGCAGCAGGAACGGTTTATCGTTAGAGGGGAGAACACTTGCGATTGTAGGACGCTTAACACCCTTGATACGCTTAACTATAAACGTTGCACCCATAACAAGAGCGCCTGTTGAGCCTGCTGATAGGAAGGCGTCACCTTTTTTATCGTGCAGAGCCTGCAGACCTACAGCCATGGAGGTATTCTTCTTTGACTTTATAATTTCAGACGGGCTGTCACACATACCCATAACATCGTCAGCATGAAGAATTTCCATCCTGTCCATAGAGATATTATTTGTACTTGCACATTCCTTAATCTTCTCTTCATCGCCGACTAAAAGAATATCAACATCGAAGTCGTCAGCCGCCTGACGGCAGCCCTTCATTATTTCAAGCGGTGCATTATCGCCGCCGAATGCATCAACGATAATTTTCATCACAGTACCTCCTTGTCATTTAAGAAAGCCTCAAGTGAAGCTAAGGCTCTTTTGGAAATCTGTTCGTATCTCTCCTGCTTATTTTTGATTTTTTCAGGCAGGGGAGGAAGAATACCGAAGTTTGCGCCCATAGGCTGGAAATTTTCAACAGTTTCATCACTTATATAGCGAGAAAGTGCGCCCATCATTGTATCCTGCGGGAGAATCAAAGGCGCTTCACCCTTTAAGCGTCTTGCAAGGTTAAGACCTGCCAAAATACCAGCCGAAGCGGATTCCATATATCCCTCAACGCCTGTAATCTGACCTGCAAAATAGATATTGTGATTGCTCCTCAAGGAAAAATCAGCATCTAAAAGCTTGGGTGAATTTATAAATGTATTTCGGTGCATAACACCGTATCGGACAAACTCAGCATTTCTGAGTGCAGGAATCATGGAGAAAACTCTCTTTTGCTCACCGAATTTTAAGTTTGTCTGAAAACCAACTAGATTGTATAAAGAGCCGTCTGCATTCTCTTTTCTAAGCTGCAAAACAGCCCACGGTCTGTGACCGGTTTTGGGATCTCTTAAGCCAACAGGCTTCATAGGACCGAAGCGAATTGTATCGTGTCCTCGTGCAGCCATAACCTCAATGGGCATACAGCCCTCATAAACACCCTTGCGCTTATCAAACGAATGTGTCGGGGCGCTTTGAGCGTTTACAAGCTCATCATAGAAATGCTCATATTCCTCTTTATTTAAGGGGCAGTTTATGTAATCGTCGTCGCCGCCTCTCTCGTAGCGGGACTGTGAAAAAGCACTTTGCATATCAAGGCTTTCTGCAGTGACTATAGGTGCAGCCGCGTCAAAGAAGCTCAGATGCCCCGGACAAAGCTTGTCAATATGCTCTGCGATTGCATCAGATGCTAATGGACCTGCAGCAACAACTACATAAGCGTCCTTAGGAATTTCTGTAAGCTCTTGCCTTATTAAGGTTATATTGGAGTCTGCTTCAATCTCTTTAGTGACCATTTCGGAGAACTTATCCCTGTCAACAGCCAAAGCACCGCCTGCAGGGACTGCAGTAGCTTTTGCACAGCGAACACAGATTGAATCGAAAAATTCCATCTCCGCCTTTAAAGTTCCTGCCGCTGATGCGGTACGAAGAGCCTTAAAGGAATTTGAGCAAACAAGCTCAGCGAGAGTTTCCTTAGTATGTGCAGGGGAGAAGCGGTTGGGCTTCATCTCATAAAGGCTGACCTTAAAGCCAGCTTTTGATAACTGGTGGGCAGCCTCAACGCCTGCGAAGCCGCCGCCTATTACTATAACATTATTCATCGTCTTTCTTTCCCTTTTTCTCAGGGCGTTTTTCGTAGCCGCAACCCTCGTTGAGGCAGACTAAAACTCCGCCCTTCTTTTTAAAGAGAGACTTTGAGCATTTTGGACATAATTCATCTGTGGGCTTATCCCAGCTCATAAAGTCGCACTCCGGCCAGTTTGAACAGCCATAGAAGGTGTAACCCTTTTTAGTTTTTCTTTCAATTACCTTGCCGCCGCATTTAGGACAGGTAGCCTTTGTTTCAAGTACAAGCGGTTTAGCGTTTTTGCACTCAGGATATCCGGGACAAGCGAGGAAACGACCATAGCGTCCAGTCTTAATGACCATCATACGGCCACACTTTTCGCACGGGATGTCTGTAATGTCCTCCTCGAGCTGAATCTTAACATCCTTCATTTCAACCTTAGCTTTCTCCAAGGTTTTTTCAAATTCACTATAGAATTCATCGAGAACGTTTATATAATCTGCATCGCCTGAATCAACCTTGTCGAGCATATCCTCCATTTGAGCAGTGAACCTTACATTTACAATTTTAGAAAACTTATCCTTTAAAAGCTTTGTAGTAGCTTCACCCAGCTCTGTGGGGACGAACTGCTTTGATTCACGCTTTACATATGCACGCTTAACAATAGTTGTAATAATTGTGGAGTAGGTTGACGGTCTGCCGATACCCTTTTCTTCAAATTCCTTAACTAAAGATGCCTCTGTGAATCTTGCGGGCGGGAGAGTGAAGTGCTGACCGGGGATTAATTCCTTGAGCTTTGCTTTATCTCCAACCTTTAATTCGGGCAGAAGTGAGCCTGTTTTCTCTGTATCCTCAGCCATCTCATATACCTTAGTAAAGCCGTCAAAGCGGATTGAGTAGCCTGCTGCTGTGAAGAGGCAGTACTTATTTTCCTCTGCGTCCTTGTCGTTAGCACCCATGATTTCAAGCTTGGCAGTATCCTGAACACAGCTTGACATTAAGGAAGCCATAAATCTCTTCCAAATGAGGTTGTAGAGCTTAAACTGCTCTATTGTAAGTGAAGCCTTAACCTTGTCGGGAGTTAAAGATGGTATTGCTGGGCGGATAGCTTCATGTCCGTCCTGTGCATTTGCACCAGTCTTATAAAAACGGGGCTTTTCGGGAAGATATTTTTCGCCGTAAAGCTCTTTGATAACCTCACCTGCCTGCGCTCTTGCCTCATCTGAGATACGAAGTGAGTCAGTTCTCATGTAGGTTATAAGACCTGTTGTGCCGATGCCCTCAATATCGATACCTTCATATAATTCCTGCGCTGTACGCATGGTTCTTTGAGTCTGGAAGCCTAATTTTCTTGAAGCCTCCTGCTGTAGAGTAGAGGTTGTGAATGGGGGAGAGGGATTTTTCCTTCTTGTACCCTTTTTTAGACTCTTGACTGAGTAGTTGGCGCCGTCAAGGCGTGCAAGAATAGCGTCAGACTGCTCCTTGTTTTCTATTTTTATTTTTCCTGTTTCATCGCCGTAGAACGAAGCAGAGAACACCTTTCTGGAGGGTGAAGTAAACTTTGCATCGATAGTCCAGTATTCCTCGGGAACGAATGCCTTAATTTCAGCCTCACGATCAACAATCATGCGAACTGCGACGCTTTGAACTCTGCCGGCAGAAAGACCGCGGCGAATTTTTTGTGAAATAAAAGGGCTTAAACGATAGCCTACAAGACGGTCGAGAATACGTCTTGCCTGCTGTGCGTTAACAAGGTTCATATCAACGGATCTCGGATTATCCATACCGTTTTTGATACCTGTTTTTGTAATCTCGTTAAAGGTTACTCTGTTCTTATCTTCAAGATCCAAATTAAGAATTGTAGCAAGATGCCATGAAATTGCCTCTCCCTCACGGTCGGGGTCGGTTGCGAGATAAACTTTGTCGCAGTTGGCAACTTCTTTTTTTAACTCTTTAACAAGACTTTCCTTACCCTTAATAATTGCATATTTCGGAGCAAAGTTGTTTTTAACATCAACGCTGAGCTTTGCAGCAGGCAAATCTCTAACGTGGCCCATGGAGGCTACAACTTCATAGTTTGAACCGAGATATTTTTGAATTGTTTTCGCCTTAGCAGGCGACTCGACTATAACTAAATTTGACATAGACAGCTCCTGTTTCAGTTAGATTTTTTATATCTTTTTCCTGCACAGAGGCAAACGAGGTCACGAATTTCAAGCTCAGTTAACGAGCTTATAACCTCCCACGGTGCAAGACCAGTTTTTTGTGCTATTTGATCAGTGTACATAGGCTCATCGTCCATAGCATCATACACCTTTTTGGCATTATCCGAAAGATCCTTTGGGATAGAAACGATTTTTGTAACATGAAAATCTGTTTGCTCTATTTCATCCTTAGCTTGAGCTTGGATGTTGGCTTGAGCTTGAGATTTCTGCTTTGGAGGATTATTTTTTATAATAACAGTTTTGGGGGATCTTTTCTTTTCTTCTTCTGTAAGCTCCCTTTTTCCGCTTATAAATTCGAGAGCCTTATTAACATTATTCTCTTTTACCTTATCGGGAAAACGCAGTGAGTATTCCTCAATTAAATCAAAGATTGAGAATAGGGGACGTGCGCCGTCCTTAATGAGCTGATTAGCTCCTGCATAGGAGGAATTGAAAACATCTCCGGGAAGAGCATAGACCTCACGTCCCTGATCCATGGCGCAGTTTGCGGTTATAAGCGAGCCGCTTTTTATTCCGGCTTCAATTACTACAGTGGATTGACATAGACCGGAAATAATTCTGTTCCTTATGGGGAAAGAACGCATTGATGCAGGCGTAAAGGGTGGATACTCAGAAATTAAAGCGCCGTTTTTTGCTATTCTTCTTCTCATATCCTCATTTTCCATGAGATATTTAACACCGAAGCCACAGCCTAAAACAGCGAAAGTTTTGCCCTGAGCTTCAAGAGAACCCATATGCGCAGCGGAATCTATTCCTAGAGCGCCGCCGGAAACGGTATAAATTCCCGCAAGTGACAGAGCATGAGCATAACGATTAGCAAGGCAAGTACCTTGGAACGATGCCTTTCTGGTGCCTACTATCGATACGCAGATATGACTTTTAACCTCAGAAATATCTCCGTCGACAAAAAGCACTAAAGGAGAATTTTTGAGGTTTTTTAATTTTTCAGGATAGCATTCATCATCTAGTGTGACAATTTGCCAACCATTATTTTTACAGATTTCAAGAGTTTCACGAGCCTTTGTAAGGTCAGTGGCTTTCATTCTTTCAATCTGCTTGTTGGTGAGTACACCGCTCAGTTTCCATTCTACTTCACCGAGGGAATAAAGCTCCTCGGGCGATGGGAATTGAGCGGTAATCTCATCTGTTCTGGCACCTGCGCCTAATATTTGCTGGAGCCAAAGCCAGTAGATTTTATTATTTTCCATAGTTTATACCTCAGGCTTATTTAGTCAGCTCCCAAATTAAAACAGAAGCGGCAGCAGCAGCGTTTAATGATTCCGCTCTGCCCTTCATAGGAATTGTAACTAAAACGTCACTTGCCTGTTTTACCTCTTGAGATATTCCGCTTCCCTCATTGCCAATTACACAGATAACAGAACCGTTAAACTCCATATCTGTAATGCGTTTTGCATCGCTTGCAGGGGTAGAAGCTAAAGTAAGCATACCCTTTTTGTGAGCAAAAATCAAGAGAGCGGGTAAATTTCCCGTAGTTATAACTGGAATTCTAAGAGTTGAACCCATTGCAGCACGAAGAGCCTTGGGATTATAAATATCACAACCTCCGCCGACAATAACGCCTGTAATTCCGAAGGCTTCGGCTGTTCTTAAAACTGCGCCGAGGTTTGCAGGATTCTGCATGTTATCAAGGGCTATATATGTACCTTTAGTGTCGATAGAATCTTCAGCTGAGCTTACGCTTTGAACACAAATGCAAAATACGCCCTGCGGATTAACAGTATCGCTCATTTTTGAGGCTAATTCGCTTGTTATCTCGTAGGACTTTTCCGATTTATCAAGTATAGCTTCGATATAATCAGGATATTTTTTCAATGCGTCCGATGTAAAAAAGGAAGACTTAATTTCTATTTTATTTATAGAGGCATCATAGCATATTCTAGCACCCTCTAAAGCAAAAAGACCTGCTTGCTTTCTGTAGGAGGATGATTGTGAAAGATGCTGAAAAGTCTTTATCTTTTCGTTTGAGCGTGAAGTTATCTTTTCTAAGTTCATAGCTTACCCTTTCTTAAAAAAATAACGGGACTGCATTTTCGGCAGCCCCGTTTCAGCTTTTTTATTAAAATCAGCCGTTAAGTGCAGCCTTTGCCTGCTCTGCAAGAGCAGTGAAAGCAGCAGGATCGCTGATAGCAATCTCAGAAAGCATCTTTCTGTTAAGATCGATGTTAGCCTTCTTAAGACCGTTGATGAATGTTGAATAGTTCATACCATTCATCTTTGCAGCAGCTGAAATTCTTGAAATCCAAAGACGACGGAAGTCGCGCTTCTTCTGCTTACGTCCGATGTATGCATACTGGCCGCTCTTCATAACTGCCTGCTTAGCAGTCTTGAAAAGGCTGTGCTTTGAGCCGTAGTAGCCCTTAGCAAGTTTGAGAACTTTATTTCTTCTCTTGCGAGTCATAATTGCACCCTTAATACGTGCCATGGTTTTCTACCTCCGAATAGTTACTAAGTTAAGTGGGAACTTTTTCTTATTTATAAGGAATAAGTGTTCTGATCTGCTTTACGTTTGTTACGTCAGCTGTAGCTGTCTTACGAAGACCTCTTTTACGCTTTGTGCTTTTCTTTGTAAGGATGTGAGACTTGTTTGCATGTGCACGGATCGGCTTACCATTCTTAGACATTTTAAAGCGCTTCTTAGCACCGCTGTGAGTTTTAATCTTAGGCATAATACTTTTCCTCCTTCAACTTTTGGTTCCGGTGAGATCCGGGAATTATTTTGTGCTTTTGGGTGCGAGGAACATGAGCATCTGACGTCCCTCAAGCTTTGACGGCTTCTCAATCGAAGCTACGTCTTCGCACTTAGCTGCGAAATTACCCATAATGGTGTGACCAAGCTCTGTATGAGTCATCTCACGGCCGCGGAAACGGATAGAAACCTTAACCTTGTTGCCCTGAGCGATAAACTTTCTTGCATGGCCTATCTTTGTATCAAAGTCATGTGTGTCAATGTTGGGTGAAAGGCGAATCTCCTTTATCTCAACTACACGCTGATTCTTTTTGGCTTCCTTTTCCCTCTTGGACTGCTCGAAGCGATACTTGCCATAATCCATAATTTTACATACGGGCGGCTTAGCCATAGGAGCAATTTTAACCAGATCAAGATTTCTTTCAGCGGCTATCTTAAGAGCCTGAGAGGCTGATACGATACCGAGCTGATCGCCCTCATTGCCGATAAGACGAATCTCTTTATCTCTGATTTCTTCATTGATTTGCATTTCTTTAATACTGATGTTAAAGCACCTCTTTACCGGAAAAAATCAAAGCGAGGACACAGAAATTGCCCTCGCTTTAAAATCAATACAGAATATCCCCAAAGGAATATTTTTATTGACCTGCGTAGGACAAAACCTCGAAGGTGAGAGCAAACATACTGCGACGCTCTGCTTTGTTGTAGTTAATATTTTACCAGTGAAACCATCATATGTCAAGGAATTATTTAAATTAATTGATACAAAGTAAATATTGTGATACAATTAATAAAAAAATGAGGGGAGAAATTAACGTGATTGTTGATAAAATAGATAATTTGCATCTTTACGAGGGTGCAATAGAGGGCTTAAAGGAAGCTAACGACTTTTTAAGAGAGCTTTTAAAGGGCGAAAAGGCAGAGGGCAAGTACGAAATAGACGGCGAAAACGTGTTCGCATTTGTATCACGCTATGAGCCAAAGGACTTTAACAATGAAATGAAGTTTGAAGCCCACAGAAAATATATAGATTTACAGGCTATAATTGAGGGCGATGAGAGAATTGACTGGGCAAATCTAAATGAAGTTAGGCAGGTCAGCGAAGAGTTTTCCAAGGGCGGAGATATTGCCTTCTATGAGGGCGAGGAAAAAATAAAAATTTGTCTTCACGCAGGCGAAGCAGCTCTTCTTTTGCCTCTTGATGCGCACAAGCCGGGCATAAGATTTACAGATTGTGAAAATGTTTTAAAGGCTGTTGTAAAAATAAAAGTTAAATAAGCAATTTAATCGTACAAGAGGGGATTTCTTTGAAGCATTTGGGAACTGTCACGCTCGAAACCGAGAGATTGGCTTTAAGACGCTTTACAAATGAAGATGCACAGCCTATGTTTAATAATTGGGCATCTGATGAAAAGGTCGCAAAATATGTCATATGGTATCCCCGCAAAAATGTTGGAACAACAAAAGAGATAATTAATTCTTGGATAAAGCAATATGAAAGCGATGATACCTACCGCTGGGCAATAGAATTAAAAAAGAAAAATGCATTAATCGGCATAATTGATGTTGTCGGTATGGATTCGAGAGATACTGCTCAAATCGGCTATTGCTTGAGTCAAAGCTATTGGGGGCAGGGGATTATGACCGAAGCATTTCAAAGAGTTATAGCTTTTTTATTTAATGAAGTCGGCTTTCATAAAATCGAAGCTAGACATATAAAGGAAAATATCGGTTCGGGAGAGGTTATGAAAAAGTGCGGACTTAAATATGAATGTACGCTTATGCATAACGAAAAAGTAAAGGGTGAGTGGCGAGATATGTGCATATACTCACTGTTTAAAAGCGAATATAAAAATTAGCTATACATTATATAATATAATAGCCCTATACGATTTATTGCGTATAGGGCTATTTTTATTGTTGTGAAATTGATGTCCCGCTCGGCTCTAAGCTATTTGAGCTTTCATCGGGCATAGTTGAAGACTCAGGGGACGGATTAGACGGCTTTGTTGAGGGATCTGTAGACGGACGTGTAGGAAATGTTGGCAGGGTTGAGGGGATTGAGGGCAGAGTAAAATCAGGGAGAGTTAAATCAGGCTTTGTTGCAGGTACAGTTGGATGGGGATTTCCCTTTTCCATAATGATAGCCTGTTTTCCTAACTCAATCCAACGCTTTTCAAAGGTCTTTTTCGGGTATTTTACAAAGCCTAGAATCGGATCCATAAGAAAGATATTGTCCTTGTCATAGCCGTGAAGAACCATTATGTGCATAAGTGAGGGATACTTAAACATTGATTCTGTGCCGTCAGGATTTTTGACTAGCCAAGCATCCTTAAAGCCTGCAGGCTTCATCTTATAGGTTGACCAGACAACTACAGGATTTTTATTGTCTAAGGATTTTAAAAGTGTACTAAAGGAGCAGCCCGTGATATTTTTAGCTCTGTAGGGGGCGTGCTTTTGAGCTAACACAGAGTTCATAGCCTTATAAACAACGGGGGAATAAGCACCGAAGCCTGGGTTGTCGTCACTTGCCTTATGACGAGGATTTCCGGCAAACTTAACGCTTATATCAGGACCGTATACCTTGCCGTTTTCCTCATAAATATCCTCTCTGGGGATTGCGTTTATCATCTCATCCATAGTTACGTTTATCTTGTAATACTGCATAAGGCAGGTGGCACTTGCAGCCTCGCAGCCCATAGGATATTTAGGATATTGAAGGACTGACGGGACATCTAAAATAATACCGACCTTTTCCTCAGGCTTAGCACTTGGCTTTGGATTCGGCTTTTTAGGAGGTGTAGTTACAGGAACCTTTGGAACCTCCTTGTCAGCGTTGAGCTTATCCTTAAGCTGTGTAATTTTATCACTTTTTATAATTCTTTTTTCAGTTGTTGTTTCAGCTTGAAAGGTAGGCTGCTCGGTGACGTCGTCTAAAGGCTCAGAAGATGAATATGTGTCTTGAAAGTCTTCAAGAGTTGTTACATCGCTTTCGGGAATATTTTGCTTAGTATGAACTCTGCAGGCTGTAAATGAGCAGATTGCAGCTATAGCCGCACATCCAAGAGAAATTATTGCGATACGTCTTTTATTCATTGTTTTTCCTCCCTGAAATTACTGTATAAGATAATTTTAGTATATTTGGCTCTATAATCAAGAGCTTTTTTTTACGCAATATAAGTATATTTTGCAATTTTGTAATCCGTGTGTCATTAAAGGAAAAATATGCTGAAAATAAAAAAGCCCTGCACATAAAAATGTGCAGGGCGAAAATAAATTTTTACTTAACGATAAGAGATTTACCTGTCATTTCCTCGGGCTGGGGAAGATTCATAATCTCGAGCATTGTCGGAGCAATGTCGCCGAGCTTACCACCATCACGAAGGGTGCAGGGATAGCCTGCTACGATAAACGGAACAGGATTTGTTGTATGAGGTGTAAACGGCTTGCCGTCATCACCAATCATCTTATCAGCGTTGCCGTGGTCAGCAGTAATAAGCATTACGCCGCCCTTGGACATTACAAGGTCATAAAGTCTGCCGACACACTCGTCAACAGCCTCAACAGCCTTAACAGCTGCATCGAATACGCCTGTATGTCCAACCATATCGCAGTTAGCAAAGTTAAGAATGATAGCATCGTAGTTGTCTGCTTCAATCTGCTCGCAGAGCTTATCTGTAACTTCGTAAGCACTCATTTCGGGCTTGAGGTCATAGGTTGCTACGTTGGGAGAATCAACAAGGATTCTGTCCTCACCCTCGTAAACGGTCTCTTCACCGCCGTTGAAGAAGAATGTAACGTGAGCATACTTTGTGAACTCAGCGATTCTAAGCTGCTTTAAGCCAGCCTTTGAGAATACCTCGCCTAAAGGCATGTTGATTCTTTCAGGCTTGAATGCTACCTCAACATTGGGCATTGTTGCCTCATACTGAGTCATGCAGACATAGAATACCTTGGGGCAAACCTCACGCTCGAAGCCGTCAAAATCGGGATCAACGATTGAACGTGTGATTTCTCTTGCACGGTCGGGACGGAAGTTAAAGAAGATAACGCTGTCACCATCTGATACGGGTTTTGCATCAGCACTTACGCAGGGGACAATAAATTCGTCTGTTACATCCTTAGCGTAGGATTCCTCCATCATCTTAACTGCGTCTGTGAATTTAGGAGCGTCGAGAGAGGTCATTGCTCTATATGTCTTTTCGACACGGTCAAACTTTCTCTCTCTGTCCATTGCATAGTAACGGCCTTCAACAGTAGCAATCTTGCCAAGACCGATTTCGTCCATCTTCTTAAGAAGGTCAGCGATGAAGCCCTTGCCTGAGGTTGTGGAAACGTCACGGCCATCCATGATGCAGTGTACAAAGACCTCGGGAACGCCTAACTTCTTAGCCATATCTAAAAGACCATAGAGGTGCTTAATGTGGCTATGAACGCCGCCGTCTGAGAGAAGTCCCATGAGATGGAGAGCAGAGTTGTTCTTCTTGCAGTTCTCCATAGCAGAAACTATGGGAGCGTTATCATAAACAGTGCCTTCCTCGAAAGCCTTTGTTATACGAACAAGCTCCTGATAAACAACACGGCCTGCACCCATATTTGTGTGGCCGACCTCACTGTTGCCCATCTGACCATCGGGAAGACCGACATCAAGGCCTGATGCGCCGATATAGGTTAATGCGTTATTTTCAATAATTCTGTCAAGATTAGGTTTGTTTGCAGCGGCAATGGCATTGCCCTTTGTTTCGGGATTTTTGCCGAAGCCGTCCATAATGCAAAGAAGTACGGGCTTTTTACTCATTAGATAGTGATCCTTTCACTTGGAAATTTTTTACTTTGTAGCTTCAATGATAGCTGCGAACTTCTCTGCTACGAGAGATGCGCCGCCGATAAGACCGCCGTCGATGTCGGGCTTAGAAAGAAGCTCCTTAGCGTTGCCATCGTTCATGGATCCGCCGTACTGGATTGTCATAGCGTCTGCTGCGTCCTTGCCATAAAGTCTTTCGATAAGAGCGCGGATGATAGCGCAAACTTCGTTTGCCTGATCAGGAGTAGCTGTCTTGCCAGTACCGATAGCCCAAACAGGCTCATAAGCGATGATAACGTTCTTAAGCTCGTCAGCTGATACGCCTGCAAGAGCGATCTCTGTCTGTGAACGAACAATCTCAGCTGTGATGTTGCCCTCACGCTCAGAGAGAACCTCGCCTACGCAGAGAATAACTTTAAGACCAGCGTTGAGAGCTGCACGAACTCTGTCGTGAACTGTAACGTCTGTTTCGCCGAAGTACTGACGACGCTCTGAGTGACCGAGTACTACATAAGGTACGCCTGCTGCCTTGAGCATTTGAGCTGAAACCTCGCCTGTGAAAGCACCCTTTTCTGCCCAGTGGCAGTTTTCTGCACCAATCTTAATGTTGCTGCCCTCAGCTGCTTCGAGAGCTGCATAGAGATCAACATAGGGTACGCAGCAAACTACGTCGCAAGCTGCATCTTTAACAAGGGGCTTGAGAGCTGTGATAAGTTCCTTTGCCTCTGCGGGTGTTTTATTCATTTTCCAGTTACCTGCAATAACAGGTCTTCTGAGTTCTTTATTCATTGGTATAACGTCCTTTCATAAGTTAAAATTTAAAAATGCGGAAATCGCTTATCTCAACGATTCCCGCACAATTAGCAATTATTCTTTGTCGTCGAGAGCTGCGATACCGGGAAGCTCCTTACCCTCGAGGAATTCGAGAGAAGCACCGCCGCCTGTTGAAATGTGGCTCATCTTGTCTGCGAAGCCAAGCTTCTGAACAGCAGCTGCTGAGTCGCCGCCGCCGATGATTGAAATAGCACCGCTTTCTGCAACAGCTGTTGCAACTGCGATTGTACCGCCAGCGAAGTTATCCCACTCTGAAACACCCATAGGTCCGTTCCAAATTACTGTGCCGCTGCCCTTGATTGCCTCTGCGAAGAGAGCTCTTGTATCAGGACCAATATCGAGGCCCATGAAGTCCTCAGGGAAGCCGCCGCAGTGAGCTGATGAAACCATGTACTCTGTATCAGGAGCAAATTCACGGCCAACTACGTTATCAACGGGAAGAAGGAATCTAACGCCCTTATCCTCAGCCTTTTTAAGCATCTGGAGTGCAAGCTCTTCCTTATCCTCTTCAACAAGCGAAGTACCAACGCCGTGGCCCTGTGCTGCGAAGAAGGTGTAAGCCATACCGCCGCCTACGATAAGTGTATCAACCTTGTCGATAAGGTTTTCGATAACACCGATCTTATCAGAAACCTTTGCACCGCCGAGAATAGCTACGAGAGGTCTCTTCGGATTTTCAAGAGCGTTGCCCATGAACTCGATTTCCTTCTGAATGAGGTAACCGCATGCTGAGGGGAGATAGTCAGCAACGCCTGTTGTTGAAGAATGAGCTCTGTGAGCTGAACCGAATGCGTCGTTTACATAAAGCTCAGCAAGAGAAGCGAGAGCCTTTGAGAATTCGGGATCATTCTTTGTTTCTTCCTTGTGGAAACGAACGTTTTCAAGGAGCATTACTTCGCCTTCCTTGAGGTCGACTGCAAGTGCCTTTGCATCGTCACCGATAACGTCCTTAGCCATTTTTACTTCCTTGCCGAGAAGCTCAGAAAGTCTTGCTGCTACGGGAGCAAGTGAGAACTCAGGCTTGAACTCGCCCTTAGGTCTGCCGAGATGTGAGCAAAGGATAACCTTTGCATTGTTATCAAGAAGATACTTAATTGTAGGAAGTGAAGCAACGATTCTCTTATCACTTGTGATTTTGCCGTCCATAAGCGGAACGTTAAAGTCACAGCGAACAAGAACCTTCTTGCCATTTACGTTAAGATCTTCAACTGTCTTTTTGTTAAGTGCGCTCATCTAAAATCTTCCTTTCGAAAAGTTTATATTAGTCTAGCGTATAATATTTTACATAACTTATTTTATATCATTAGCAAACTTTTTTCAAGCCGTTTTGTTTAGCTTTATATCGATTCTTGTATATTTATTTAGCTAAAAATTTATATTTTATTAGTTTGATTTTATTCTTGCCGTTTTGCTTGACTTTAAATATTATTTTTGTTAAAATAAATCGTTGTAATATATAATGTATGAAAAAATCAAATATACGCCTCCTTAGTTAAATGGATATAATAAACCCCTCCTAAGGGTTAGTTGTGGGTTCGATTCCCGCAGGGGGTGCCAAATAGAGCCACGGAAAATTCCATGGCTCTTTTTAATTTTGATATAAGAAACTGTTGCTCAAACTTATTAAATCATATTTCAACGGTATTTATTATAAACAAAAGCTTAAGCTTAGTTAAGAGCGGCAGAACATTGATATTGATAAAGGCTATATACTCATTCAACGGTATATAGCCTTTATTGATTTAGTTATGGGGATGTGGTAGACTACACAAAACGCTTTATAATATGATTAAAATTAAACGATGGTTTTAAAATATGCTTATATAATTAGCTAATTAAACCTATGGTGTGTGTTAAAGTTATAGTTTTTAAGTTACACTTACGATATAGAAAGGAAGTTATACTATGAATCAAGAAAAAATTGGAAAATTCATTTCATTGTCACGAAAAAACAAATCTTTAACACAAAAAGACCTTGCAGAAAAATTAAACGTTAGTATAAATGCAGTCAGTAAATGGGAAAGAGGCTTGAACCTTCCAGATGTTTCTTTGATGAAAGAGCTGTGCAGTATACTAGATATTACATTAAATGAATTATTTGAAGGTAAAAAACTTACAAATGAAGAAATAATAAACAAGTCAGAAGACAATGCCTTATCATTAATGATGACTCTAAAACAACTTAAAATAGTTGAAATACTTATTCAAATTTTAATTGGAATAGGAATCGCTTTGGCTATATCCTCTGGTTTTGTTCTGACAGAAAATAACCAAAAGGTTATATTTATTATTATAGGAGCTTTTGTTTGGGGATTTGGGTTATTCTTAAAAATTAAAGTTAGAAAGACGATTGATCAATTGGAAAAATAAACTTATAAACTAGATA